>ENA-ORPH01000003-ORPH01000003.1-human-gut-metagenome-genome-assembly--contig:-NODE-3-length-275540-cov-10.271318_pt1 | contig 275540 bp, 255 predicted proteins | sample MGYA00242142_ERZ509074 | MGnify/ENA primary metagenome ERZ509074 (study PRJEB26280, sample SAMEA2338724) | human gut metagenome | biome: human gut; feature: human-associated habitat; material: faeces...
ATAACTGGTGGTGTGTAGTTTACCCTCCTCTTTGCTTTACAAATTCAAACTCAAAAGTTGTATACAAAAGTAAAATAGCAGAAAGGGCAGGGAATCCGTTCCCTGCCTGTGTACATTTACACAGTGTAGTGCCGTTATCTTTGTGTACATTATGGCACTGAAATGACTGGATATAATCAGCGTTTAGAGCGAATATGTACCTACCGAAAGGGAAAACAAAGAAAAAAGCGGAGGTACAAGACCATGAAGAAGATTGAGATTTTTGAAAAAGCCATGAACAAGGGAGGAAGCCTTAAGGATTACGGAATCAACAGCACATTGTTTGCAGCATACAGAGACTGCCAGGAAACAGGAAACGATAACATTGATTTCAACGGAGTCATCTGGGATTACGACATTCCGGAAATTGTAAAGGCTTTAAAGGAAAACGGCATCAGCAAATTTACGATAAGCAGTACATTTTCAAGCCTGATCGAAACCCTCGCAGCATTTGAAAAGGAAGGCATCAGGATGGCAGGGCTTACCGAGGTGAATGCAACATACTCGGATTGGAAAACAGGAAAGAAAGCAAGAATTCCGGCAATCAGAATGACACTTTAAGAATAAACACACAAATCGGAAGGCCTCTTCGGAGGTCTTTTTATTATGCCATTTGTGGGGAGGTGAGGACAGTGGCACAGAGAGGAAGAAAACCAAAGCCTACGGCAGTAAAGGTGCTTGAGGGCAATCCGGGCAAGAGAAGCCTTAATACGGGCGAACCAAAGCCTGATAAAAAGGCCCCGCGCTGTCCGGCATGGCTTGAGGATGAGGCAAAGAAGGAATGGAAGCGGATGGCAAAACAGCTGGAGCATCTGGGAATCCTTACGGAAATCGATATGGCAGCATTCGCAGGATACTGTCAGGCATATGCGAGATGGAAAGAGGCAGAGGAGTTCATTACACAGCACGGGACCATCGTAAAGACCCCGAGCGGATACTGGCAGCAGGTACCGCAGGTGTCCATTGCCCAGACCTATCTGAAGATCATGAATAAGTTCTGTGAGCAGTTCGGTCTGACCCCGTCTGCAAGAAGCCGTATCTCCACGGACAGCGGTGAGGATAAGCAGAACGATGAAATGGAGCTTCTGCTTGTGAAAGGCGGTGCAGGATAATGTTTGACAAGGCAAAAGCAGACCATGCGGTCAATTTCATAAACTGCCTGAAGCACACCAAAGGAAGGTGGCGGGGAGTTCCGTTTGAACTTCTCCCGTGGCAGGACGAGATCATCCGTACCATTTATGGGACTGTAAAGGAAAACGGATACAGGCAGTACAATACCTGTTACTGTGAGATACCAAAGAAAAACGGAAAATCGGAGCTGGCGGCTGCCATTGCACTGTATATGACATGCGGTGATGGTGAATGGGGAGCAGAGGTTTATGGCTGTGCTTCCGACAGGCAGCAGGCTTCCATCGTATTTGATGTTGCAGTGGATATGGTGGACCAGTGTCCGGCACTGAAGAAAAGGATCAAGCCCGTCATGTCCGTAAAAAGGCTTGTATATAAACCAACCAACAGCTTCTACCAGGTGCTGTCGGCAGAGGCATACACAAAGCATGGACTGAATGTCCATGCGGTCATCTTTGATGAGCTGCACGCACAGCCGAACAGGGAACTGTTCGATGTCATGACCAAGGGTTCCGGTGATGCCAGGACACAGCCGTTGTTCTTCCTGATTACGACAGCCGGGACAGACCGGAATTCCGTGTGTTTTGAACAGCACCAGAAGGCTCTGGATATCATAGAGGGGAGAAAGATAGACCCGACATTTTATCCTGTGATCTACGGGGCATCCGATGAGGATGACTGGTCGAGTGAGGATGTGTGGTATAAGGCAAATCCGTCACTCGGATACACGATTGACATTGAGAAAGTGCAGAATGCATATATCAGTGCAAAAGAGAATGCAGCAGAGGAGAACGTGTTCCGGCAGCTCCGTCTGAACCAGTGGGTGAAACAGAGCACCAGGTGGATGCAGATGGATAAGTGGGATGCCTGTTCCTTTGCCGTGAATGAGGATGAGCTTCTCGGTAGGGAATGCTATGGCGGACTCGACCTTTCAAGTTCCACGGATATCACGGCATTCGTGCTTGTGTTCCCGCCAAGGAACGATACGGAGAAATATGTGATACTTCCGTATTTCTGGATACCAGAGGATAACATGAGGCTGCGTGTCCGAAGGGATCATGTCCCGTATGATGTCTGGGCAGCCGAAGGGTGCTTAAAGACCACGGAAGGAAATGTCATCCATTATGGATTTATCGAGCAGTTCATTGATGAACTTGGCAGAAAGTTCCATATCAAGGAGATCGCATTTGACCGATGGGGAGCTGTGCAGATGGTGCAGAACCTTGAAGGTATGGGATTTACCGTTGTCCCGTTCGGACAGGGTTATAAAGATATGAGTCCACCGACAAAAGAACTGATGAAACTGACATTGGAAGAACGGATCGCACATGGCGGACATAAGGTACTGCGTTGGATGATGGATAATGTGTTTGTCCGTCAGGATCCAGCGGGAAACATCAAAATGGATAAGGAAAAATCCACGGAGAAGATTGACGGGGCCGTTGCAACCGTTATGGCACTTGACCGTGCAATCAGAAATGAAGGCAGTGACGGAAGCGTGTATGATGACAGGGGTATTCTTGTATTCTGATGCAGCCGTGTATGATTCTGTAAAATCATAATCCGGCTGCATGTTTCTGTGTTAAGATATAGGAAAAGCACAGGGAGGCATTTCGTATGCAGGAAGAATTTTTTATGAACAGTATGGAAAAAGACCCCAAACTTAGCGGTGAGCACGGGGCGCAGACAAGGAAGTCCCTTGCACTGAAAGCAGAGGAGATCCTCGGACTGGATCTGGAAACAGTGGTAGCGGATGATGACCTTATGTATGATTCGCTGATGAAACTGAAACCGATTGAGAACCCAAAGAAAAATCCAATGCAGAATGCACTGAGAAAATATTATTACTACAGGAATGGGAAAGAGTTCCCACGACTGAACAATTATCAGAGATGATCAGGAACGGCACTTCTTCGGAGGTGCTTTTTTTGTACCCATTTTTAGGAGGTGTCACATGGGAATTAAGAGTTTATTCGGATTCGGACAGGCAAGGGATAAGCCTGTGGATAAGGCAGCAGATGCAGGATATTCGTTCCTGTTTGGAAGGACAACGAGCGGAAGGCCTGTCAATGAAAGAACTGCAATGCAGACCACGGCAGTGTATGCCTGTGTGAGGATACTAGCAGAAGCAGTCGCATCCTTACCTCTTCATGTATATGAGTACCAGGATGACGGAGGCAAGAAGCTGGTGCATGACCATCCGCTATATTATCTGCTCCATGATGAGCCGAACCCAGAGATGACTTCATTTGTGTTCAGGGAAACACTGATGAGCCATCTGTTAATATGGGGAAATGCTTATGCCCAGATCATAAGGGACGGGGCGGGAAGGGTGCTTGGACTGTATCCGCTCCTTCCGGACAAGATGGAGGTGCAGAGGGATGACAAAGGAAACATCTATTATGTGTATTCCAGAAACAGTGATGAGAACCCTACGTTCAAGGAATATGGAAATATCAAACTGAAAGCAGAGGATGTGCTTCATATTCCCGGACTTGGGTTTGACGGACTGATCGGATATTCCCCGATTGCGATGGCAAAGAACGCTGTCGGCATGACGCTTGCCTGTGAGGAATACGGGGCGAGTTTCTTTGCAAACGGGGCAAATCCGGGCGGAGTCCTGGAACATCCTGGAGTCCTAAAAGACCCGTCAAAGGTGAGGGAGTCCTGGAACTCCGTGTATCGTGGCGTGAGTAACGCACACAAGATAGCAGTGCTTGAGGAAGGCATGAAGTATCAGCAGATTGGGATACCACCGGAAGAGGCACAGTTCCTTGAAACAAGGAAATTCCAGATCAATGAGATCGCAAGACTGTACAGGATACCGCCACATATGGTCGGTGATCTTGATAAGTCGAGCTTTTCCAATATCGAGCAGCAGTCCTTGGAGTTCGTAAAATACACACTTGATCCGTGGGTGATCAGATGGGAGCAGTCCTTACAGAGATCGCTCCTTCTGCCGGGAGAGAAAGGAAAGTATTTTATCAAGCTGAATGTGGACGGTCTGCTGAGAGGGGACTATCAGTCAAGGATGAACGGCTATGCGGTCGGAAGGCAGAACGGATGGTTTTCTGCAAATGATATCCGTGAGATGGAAAACATGAACCCGATCCCTGATGAGGAAGGGGGAAACCTGTATCTGATAAACGGTGCAATGACCAAACTTGCGGATGCTGGAGCTTTTGCAAAGACGGATACTGGGCAGCAGAACACTCCGGCACAGGAAAACAGCGGAAAGAGAGGTAAACGATGAAGCGGAAGTTTTGGAACTGGATAAGGAATGAAGATGAGAGCGTGCCTGACATGGAAAGGACGCTCTTTTTAAATGGCATGATCTCGGATGAAACATGGTACGGGGATGAAGTCACCCCGCAGCTTTTCAAGGATGAACTGAATGCCGGAAATGGAAATATCACGGTGTGGATCAATTCTCCGGGCGGTGATGTGTTCGCGGCTGCACAGATCTATAACATGCTCCGTGACTATAAGGGAAGCGTGACAGTCAAGATTGACGGCATTGCAGCTTCGGCAGCATCCGTGATCGCAATGGCAGGAGACACGGTTTGTGTATCCCCTGTTGCAATGATGATGATCCACAATCCTGCGACCATGGCAATGGGCGAGACAAGGGATATGCAGAAAGCAATCGCCATGTTAAACGAGGTCAAGGAATCGATCTTAAATGCCTATGAATTCAAGACGGGGCTTACCCGTGCAAGGCTCTCCCACATGATGGACGATGAGACCTGGTTCAATGCGAAGAAGGCAGTGGAGCTTGGATTTGCGGATAAGATACTCTTTTCTTCCGGTGAGACGGATGAAGAGAAGAAAAAGCCTGAAAAGCCGGAAAAAGAACCGGAAGAAGGCGGTGATGGAGAGGAAGGAAAAGAAAAGGAAGACGAGGATAAGGACAAGAAAAAGAAGTTCCCGTTCCAGCAGGATTCCATGATGTATTCCACCAAGGCGATGAATGAATCGTTCCTTTCCAGGGTATCCCGTGTGGATGCCATGATACCAGTCAGCCAGTTAGAAAAAAGACTGAGTCTTTTAACACATTAAGGAGGATTTCAAGATGAGCAAGATTTTAGAATTAAGAGAAAAAAGAGCAAAGGCATGGGAAGCAGCAAAGGCATTCCTCGATGCCAAGAGAACACAGGAAGGCTTTGTGTCCGCTGAGGATGCAGCTACCTATGACAAGATGGAAAACGATGTCGTGAATCTCGGAAAGGAGATCGAGAGACTGGAAAGACAGGCTGCCATCGATGCAGAACTTTCCAAGGCAACAAGCACACCGATCACCAACAAGCCGGATGCAAAGACGGGCGGTGACACAAAGACCGGAAGGGCAACCGATGAGTACAGAAAAGCGTTCTGGAACGGCATGAGAAACAAGGTGCTGTCCTATGAAGTACAGAATGCCCTTACCATCGGCACGGATTCCGAGGGCGGTTATCTTGTACCGGATGAGTACGAGAAGAAACTGGTGGAAGCACTGGAAGAGGAGGTATTCTTCCGTAACCTTGCAACCGTCATCAAGACATCGAGCGGTGACCGTAAGATTCCAATCGTTACATCCAAGGGTGAGGCGGCATGGATCGATGAGGGAGGTCAGTTCCCGGAATCTGATGACAGCTTCGGACAGACAACCATCAGTGCCTTTAAGCTGGCAACCATGATCAAGGTGTCCGATGAACTCTTAAATGACAGTGTGTTCAATATCGAGCAGTACATCTCAAGGGAGTTCGGAAGAAGGATCGGTACGAAGGAAGAGGAGGCATTCTTTATCGGTGACGGCAAAGGCAAGCCTACCGGAATCTTCAATGCCACAGGCGGTGCTGAGACAGGCGTGACATCCACCGGAACATCCATTACGTTTGATGATGTCATGGATCTTTATTATTCCCTCCGTGCCCCTTACCGTAACAAGGCGGTATGGCTTTTGAATGATTCGACCGTAAAGGCAATCAGAAAGCTGAAGGACGGAAACGGAAATTATATCTGGCAGCCGTCCGTAAGGGAAGGAGAACCTGATAAGATCTTAAACCGTCCTTACCGCACATCCATCTATGTGCCGGAGCTTGCAGCCGGAAACCGTGTCATGGCATTCGGTGATTACAGTTACTACTGGATCGCAGACCGCCAGGGCAGAAGTTTCAAGAGACTGAATGAGCTTTATGCTACAACTGGACAGGTCGGATTCCTTGCTTCCGAGCGTGTGGACGGCAAGCTGATCCTTTCCGAGGCAGTCAAGACACTTGATATCAAGGCTGCCGGAAAGTAGGGGTGGCAGGATGTTCGTAACGCTTGAGGAAGCCAAAGGGTATCTCAGGGTCGATTCGTCAGACGAGGATGAACTCATCCTCCGTCTGATGGAAACATCCGACCGCCTGATCTTAGATGTGACAAGACAACCCCCGGAAGAACTCAAAGAGTATGAATCTGTTGTCCGTACTGCAGAACTGTATGTTATTGCTTACCTGTATGAGCATCGGGAAGAAGCAGATCATAAGACAATGACGGAAACACTGAAGTATCTGTTTTTTGGAATCAGGAGGGAGATATTCTGATGATAGAACTCATGCGTGAACGGATCATGATACAGAAAAGCAGCACGAAGAAGGATGGGACAGGAAACCATGCCCTTGTATGGAGTGACTATTATAAATGTTATTCCTATGTGAATAATCTTTCCGGTAAGGAGTACTGGGAAGCAAAACAGGTCAATGCGGAAACGGAACTTGATTTTGTCATCCGTTACTGCAGTGAGGTGTCCGCTCTTGATACGGAGCATTTCCGCATCCAGTTCCGTGGGAATATTTATAATATTACGTTTGTTGACAACGTGCAGTATAAGAATAAGACAGTGAAGATCAGGGCTGCCCTGGCAAAGAGGTGAGGAGATGGCAGAGAGAAGAACGACCGTTGACGGTCTGGCGGATGTGATCATGGATGGCCTGAAGGAATATGCAGACCTTGCCACGGATACCGTCAAGGATGCGGTAAAGGATGTATCCAAGACCGTGAAAAAGGATATACAGGCAAATGCCCCAAAACGGACGGGAAGGTATAAGAAGAGCTGGGCGGTCAAAAAGACAGCGGAGAGCAGCAACTACCTTACCATGACGGTCCATTCTAAGGACAGATACCAGATAGCCCATCTCCTGGAACACGGCCATGCAAAACGCGGCGGGGGCAGGGTAGCCGGAAGGGAGCATATTGCCCCGGCTGAAGAAAAGGGAAACAGGGAGCTGGTGCAGAAGATAGAGAGGGGGTTACGTTCGTGACGCATGAAGAAGTCATGGCAGTGATGGAAGAAATCGGACTTCCATATGCCTATCATCATTTTGCGGAAGGGGAATCCCCTGATCCGCCCTTTGCAGTATTCCTGTATCCGGGAAGCAACAATTTCTCTGCAGACGGGAAAGTCTATTTTAAGACAGACCGTCTGAACATAGAAATCTACACGGATATAAAAAATATAGAACTGGAACAGCAGACAGAAGCCGTGCTTGACGGGCATGGTATTTTTTATGAAAAAAGCGAAGTATGGATCGAATCTGAAAATCTGTATGAGGTGCTTTATCAGATGGAGGTATAGAAGATGGCGAATAAAAAGAATAAAGTCAAATTTAATATCTGCAACGTGCATTACGCACCGATTACGGTTGCAGAGGAAGGTACGGTCAGCTTTGGAACACCCGTGCCGATGCCCGGTGCGGTATCCATCAGCATGGATCCGACCGGAGAGCCGGAGTCATTTTATGCGGACGGCATTGAATATTACGTGATCAATAACAACCAGGGATACGATGGTGACCTTGAACTTGCAATGATCCCTGAATCCTTCCGCACGGATATCTTAAAAGAGGAGCAGGATGCCAATAAGGTGCTTGTGGAGAATGCAAATTCCGAGACAGGCAGTTTTGCACTCCTGTTTGAATTTGACGGGGATATCCGCAAGATCCGCCATGTGCTTTATAACTGTTCCGCATCCCGTCCGACCATTGAGTCAAAGACGAATGAGGAAGATAAGGAAGTACAGACGGAAACACTGACCATCAAGGCAAGACCTATGGCAGACGGATATGTCAAGGCAAAAACGGGAGATTCCACAACTGAGACTGTTTACAATAACTGGTATAAGAGCGTGTATCTTCCGGCAGCTTCCACGGCAGAGCAGCAGTCAGCAAAATCAACCAAGAGTGTATCATAAGGAGGACTAAGACATGGGTATCAGAAAGGATATAGAAATTGACGGACAGATGGTTGCATTCAAGGCGAGTGCAGCCATCCCGAGAATCTACAGATTAAAATTCCAGAGGGATATTTATAAAGACCTGGCATTACTTGAAAAGAGCATCGGTGACGGAAAAGAGGAATCATCAAACCTTGATATGTTTTCCCTTGAGATGTTTGAGAACATTGCTTTTATTATGGCAAAGCATGCAGACCCGTCTATCCCGGATACACCGGAGGAGTGGCTTGATAATTTCAATACATTTTCAATTTATCAGGTTCTGCCACAACTGATTGAACTGTGGGGGCTGAATGTAAAAACAGATGTGGAAGCTAAAAAAAACTTCGTCCAACAGAGCGTGAAATGACAACACCGCTGTTTCTGCTCCGATGTGTACAATTAGGTCTGTCAATGGCAGACCTTGAAATGCTGTCAATAGGACTCATCAATGATATGTACAGTGAGAGCCGGAATGATGACTATAAGTATGCCGAACTTGCAACACAGGAAGACTTCGACCGTTTCTGATGATTGAGAGTATGGTTCTTTTCTGCTATACTTATTTGGAGAAAAGGACCATATTTGATGACGTAATTTAAATTAAATATTGGCTATATAACATATAACAAGACATTTGATTTAAAGAGGAATTGCTGATGAATGAATATAGTGTAAACATCGAAGTCAAGGATGGAGACGGGAAAATAATTTGTTCGCAACCATATAATGAATTTATGTATGGAACAAAAAATATTGAAATACAAAAAGTTTTGTATGGCAGGGAATTATATGATTTATTGGTAGATGGCTTAAATGTGATACGATACAATGAAAATGGAAAATTAATTCTTGGAGTTATTCTACAAAGTGATATTAATAGAACAGCAATGCAGTTGTTGGGGAGAATAGCAGAAGCAATTATTGTTAGGAATTGTAATCATGATGCTGGTGTAAACAGGAAATATTTTTCTATAGCACGTAAAAAACAGGCAAAAATGAAAACTGCAGATAAATTTTGGGCGCTTGGTACAGGATTAAATTATACAAAAATAAATTATCCTAAAATCTATAATCCATCAGATACCCAGCGAGACATAGTGTGGGTTAATGATTATAATGAATTGGCTGTTATGAAAGACGGGGATAATTATTCTGCAACTTCCGCAAGAATTGCTGGCTTACAAGTCAAAGCATCAAAAGATGGTATTAAATATGTCTTGCCAGCTATACTTGCGGATAGATATGATGTTCCAATTATATATTTTGATATCGAAAATGATTATCATAAAATTTTAAATAAAATATATAAGGACACACATATAGATATAGAATATGACATAATTCATCCGAGAGAAGTTGATCCGGCTGGATACGATGAATTTTTACACTATGTGGATTTGGTATATGCCATGATTGATGGTAGATTATCACCGGAAGAGTTGGTGGTAGGGGCAGGAAGAAATGATGATGAATTAATGAAAAATGCATTAATGTCTACTACGCTATCGAATATAAATAAAACAAATCGAATAATAATATAAATAATATTACATAGGACATCTGTCAGAAATGGCAGGTGTTTTTCTTTTGTTACGGAGCAGAGATGCTCCTTTTTTTGTACCCATTTTTAGGAGGAGGTGAAAGGCATGGCAAGCCGTATTCAGGGTATTACCGTTGAAATCGGTGGTGATACAACCAAACTGCAGAACGCCCTGAAGGGTGTGAACGGACAGATCAAGTCCACCCAGTCACAGCTTAAGGATGTGAACAAGCTGCTGAAACTTGATCCGGGTAATACGGAGCTTCTGGCGCAGAAGCATAAACTGCTTGCGGAAGCGGTCAGTGAGACAAAAGAGAAGCTGGCCACCTTAAAGACCGCAGCAGAACAGGCAAATACGGCACTTGCCAATGGCGAGATCTCAAAGGAGCAGTACGATGCCCTTCAGAGGGAAATCGTGGAAACTGAGCAGGACTTAAAGAATCTGGAAACACAGGCGAACCAGTCCGCTACGGCAGTACAGAAGATTGCAGCAACAGGCGAAAAATTTAAGACGGTCGGTGACAACATTTCATCTGCCGGACAGAAACTCCTCCCAGTAACAGCCGGGGTGACTGCACTTGGTACGGCATCCGTAACAACGGCAGCAAACTTTGAATCTTCTATGTCACAGGTACAGGCTACTATGGGAATCACAAAAGATTCCATGTCTAAGGTAAACGGACAGTCCGTAAATACAATGGATACCCTTTCCAAGCTGGCAAAGAAGATGGGGGCAGAAACAGCCTTCTCTGCATCCGAGTGTGCCGAGGCATTAAATTACCTGGCTCTTGCCGGATATGACACGGAGCAGATGTGTAATACACTGCCGACCGTACTTAACCTGGCAGCTGCCGGGGATATTGCCCTTGCGGATGCTTCTGATATGGTAACGGATGCAATGTCTGCACTTGGCATGGGCGTGGACGAGGCAGAAACGATGGTAGACCAGATGGCAAAGACCGCATCTACCACGAATACATCGGTTGCACAGCTGGGCGAGGGAATCCTTACCATTGGTGCGACAGCTAAATCCATCAAGGGCGGTACGGCAGAACTCAATACCGCACTTGGTATTCTTGCCAATAATGGTATCAAGGGGGCAGAAGGCGGTACGCATCTTCGTAACATTATCCTGTCACTGCAGAATCCTACGGATAAAGCAGCCGCCCAGATGGAAGCACTGGGCATTTCCGTATATGATTCCGAAGGAAACATGCGGTCAATGAATGATATCCTTGGTGATCTGAATAAGAGCATGGACGGAATGACATCAGCGGAGAAGTCCAACATCATCGGCACGATTTTTAACAAGACGGACCTGTCTTCTGTAAATGCACTGCTTGCCAATACAGGAAGCACATGGGACAGCTTACAGAAATCCATCACGGAAAGCGGTGGTGCTGCACAGCAGATGGCAGATACACAGCTTGATAACTTACAGGGACAGATCACTATCTTAAAATCCGCATTGGAAGGTCTGGCGATATCTTTTGGGGAACTTCTGATGCCGGCCATCAAACAGATCGTGGGATGGGTGCAGAAATTTGTGGACTGGTTGAATGGACTGAGTGAGGGTACGAAGAAGACGGTCGTTACGATAGCTCTTCTGGCGGCAGCACTTGGTCCCGTGCTTATCGTGATTGGAAAGGTCATATCCGCAGTCGGTACGATCATGACGGTTGTACCGAAGATTGCCGGAGTCATCAATACGGTGAAGGGGGCTTTTGCAGCACTGAATACAACGATGCTCGCAAATCCAATCGTACTTATTATCGCAGCCATTGCAGCTCTTGTGGCTGCTTTTATTTATCTCTGGAATAACTGTGACGGGTTCCGCCAGTTCTGGATCGACCTCTGGGAGAACGTAAAACAGGTTGCAATTACGGTATGGAATGCAATCAAGGAATTCTTCTCACAGGTGTGGGAAGCCATCAAGACTATCTTCTCGACCGTGTTTGAAGTGATCAAGACCCTGGTAACGACTTATTTCAATCTGTATAAGACCATCATCCAGACGGTTTTCAATGTGATAAAGACGGTCATCACGACCATCTGGGAAGCCATCAAGGGTGTATTTACTACAGTTTTTAATGTGATAAAAACACTGGTGACAACGTATTTCAATATCTACAAAACGATTATTCAGACAGTCCTGACGATTATCCAGACTGTCATTACAACGGTATGGAATACGATAAAAACAGTCATTATTACTGTACTGAATGCAATAAAGACGATTTTTTCCACGGTATGGAATGCCATCAAGACCATCATCAGTGCCGTGGTAAGCGGGATCAAGGGACTGATTACAGGGGATTTTACTGCGGTCAAGAACTCCATTACCACCATCATGAATACGATTAAGAGTACGATCACCACCATATGGAATACCATCAGGTCGACCGTTTCAACGGTGCTTGGTGCAATCAAGGGTGCGGTCACATCCGTATTCAATGGAATCGTAAATGCGGTGAAAGGTGCGATGGGAAATGTCCTGAATGCAGTAAAGACAGGTTTTTCTAATGTGAAAAACCATATCACGGGGCTTGCTTCACAGGCATTTACCTGGGGCAAGGATCTGGTCATGGGAATCGTAAACGGAATCAAGAGCTGTATCGGTGCAGTCGGGGATGCCGTTAAGGGTGTGGCAGACAAGATCAAGTCATTCCTTCACTTCTCCGTGCCGGATGAAGGCCCGCTGACGGATTATGAATCATGGATGCCTGACTTTATGGGAGGTCTTGCCAAGGGTATCGAAAAGAGCCGGGGCATGATCCAAAAGGCGGTAAGCGGTGTATCTTCCGATATGGTAGTCAGTCCGAAGGTCAGCAGCATGGAAAGCATGACGGGAACAGGAACGGCAGCACAGCCGGAAGGCATTTCCGGGATGCTTTCTGCAATTACTTCTGCAATCGAGAATATCAAACCGGACAGCGGTGACATTGTCATTCCTGTGTACCTTGGTGGTACGATACTTGATGAGGTTATTGTTTCGGCACAGCAGAGGGCGAACTTAAGAAGCGGGGGCAGATAAAAATGGCATATATACAATATCTTGTTTTTAATGAGAAGCCTCTGCCTCTGCCGGATTCCTACGATATCGGACTGTCAGATGTCGAGGCGGACTCCGGTGGTGAAACAGAGGCGGGAACCACACAGAGGGATATAGTAAGGACGGGAGTGGCTGGCATTTCCGTCTCTTTTTCCGTGTCTCCGAAGTGGCTTAAACTGCTGACGGCATATTCCAAGATGCCGAAGATCGCAGTGAAATATTTTGACACGGAAACACTGGAACTGAAAGATGCAGAAATGTATATCACGGGATTTAAGGCAGCACTTAAAAAGGACACATCCTATAAGGGACTGTGGACGGTATCCTTTACCCTGAAAGAAATGTAGGAGGCAGATGCTGTGATCGAAGTATCAGAGAAATTCAAAAATGCCGTAAGGCAGAATACAAGAAAATATGAGTGGTACGGTTCGATCACGACAAAAGCCGGAAAGGTACATGAATTCACGGCAAAGGATATCGTGAAGGGTTCCGGCTACATAAAATGGCAGTGCTGCAGTAACACGGAGATAGAACTCGGAACAGTGTATGCAGCAGAAATGGGAATCAGCCTGTTTTCGGAGATCGACCGTTACACTCTGGAAGATGCCGAGGTACGGCTTTATTACCGTCTGACACTTCTGGACGGGACAACGGAGTCCATACCGATGGGAATCTATGAAGTTTCCGAAGCCAACAGGAAGGTGCGGACACTGGAACTGAAAGGCTATGACCATATGCTCCGTTTTGAGAAGTCCCTGAAACTGGAATCCTCAAGCGGAACGCCATACCAGTTCTTAAAAGCCGCGTGTGATGCATGCAAGGTGGAAATGGCACAGACGGTTGCGGAGATCAGTGCCTTTCCGAACGGTAAGACCACGCTCGGTATATATTCGGATAATGATATAGAGACCTTCCGTGACATGGTCTTTTATGTGGCACAGGTGCTTGGCTGTTTCTGCCAGATAGACCGATACGGAAAACTTGTCCTTAAGCGGTACGGGAATGAATCCGTATGGAACGTGGAGCAGAAGGAGAGGTTTGACAGCAGTTACTCTGACTTTGTTACAAGATACACGGCAGTATCATCCACAAACCAGATCAGCCAGACGGCAGAATACATTGCGATGGAAAAAGACGATGCCCTTACCATGAACCTCGGCATCAATCCGTTACTGCAGTTCGGACTGAAATCCGTAAGGGAGAAGATACTGCGTGAGATACTCACAGCACTGCAGAAGATAAATTATGTACCGTTTGACAGTTCCACCATCGGGAATCCGGCACTGGAAGTCGGGGACATCCTGAAGTTTTCAGGCGGACATGCAGATGAAACAAAGATAAGCTGCATTACGAGCATCGAATGTAAGATCAACGGGAAAATGACACTGAAATGTGTCGGGAAGAATCCGAGGCTTGCATCTGCCAAGAGCAAGAATGATAAGAATATTACAGGTCTTATCAATTCCGTGGAAAGCGGAAAGACCATAATTTACAGTTTTGTCAATGTTGCCCCGTTTGAAATTGGGCAGTCCCTTATGAATGTGATGGATATTGACTTTACTGCAACGGAAGAAACCACGGCAGCATTCCAGTGTGAAATGCTTCTGGAGGTGGTAAAGCCGGATACCGGGGGAGAGCCGGAAGAAGGCGTGGCAGCAGAAACGGAACTGCCGGAGCTGTCCATTGTTTATAAGATAAATAATGAAACCATAGATACATTCATGCCGGTCAAGACCTGTCTGTATGGGAAGCATGTCGTGACATTGTTTTTTCCGATATCGAAAGTCATAGAGAACAGCTCCAATACATTTTCCATGTATCTGAAGATATCATCCGGGAGTGCTAAGATTGGTGAGGCGCAGATTAGGGCAACCATCAGCGGTCAGGGACTCGCAGCAGGACTGGGAGACTGGAACGGACGCATCAATATCAATGAGAATATTGGAAATATCAGCATTACGGATGTACCGTTTGTGGCTGATGTGTTTAAGGATACGGCATCCGTAACATTCCCTTCCAAAAAGACACAGGGACTGACACAGACAATCGGGAATATTCCAATCACAGACCAGAACTATGAAGCAGATGCATTTACGGATCGTGCATGGATCACGGAGATCCTCCGAACCTTTGTACTTACAAGCGTGCGGGGAAATCCAAATTATAACGGATATATCACGGTTAATACGGAAGAACGGTTCATGCTGCGGAAACGGTATGTACAGAAGTCAGAGCCGGAATCCCTCGACCACGGATATGCAGAAGACCTCGTGATCGATATTTCATACTTCACAAAGGTGGACGGGGTGGAAGTCAATGGTTATACCGCAGCAGTCCGTCCGCAGTATGTGATTACCGCGGCAGAGACTTCCGTTAAGTTCCCGGATACCATTACCGTTGAAAACGGGTTCTTTGAACTGAAAGCAGTAACTGAACAGACACAGGAAGCCGTGACGGATGAAGTGGATGAAGGTTTCTTGGAAAGGACAACGGTTGATATATCCGGCTTTGACGGAGTGAAAGGAGTGGAATTTACACTATGAATTATGACAATATAAATGATATTTTTTCGGCCGGTGTCACCAATATGACCTGTCTGTTACAGGACAGCAACAGCTATGATGGCGGTACGCTTGCCGTGAGTGGTGCGGATTTTTTCACGTTCCTCGGAAAAGCCGTGCCGTACATTTATGCACACGGTGATTCTTACTGGGGAATCGGCAGTGATGCTACGCACCTTAAAGTGGATAACCGTGATACCAGAATGAGATCGCTTTACAGGGAAGAAGGGACTTTATACAGTTATTACCGTTTTCTGAAAATACGGTGGGAAGGATGGTCGCATTACAATGCATCCGGGGCGGACTACCAGTTAAAGTATGACCTTCTGTTCTGGGACACGGGAGATATTTCCCTTCATATGATTTCTGTTCCTGTCCAGTGTTATGATGGAGGTTTCGGTTTTAGTGCAGACAAGAACTATACTTTCACAAAGCCCGATACAGCTTCCCCGGATATTACTTTCCAGTATTATGCGGACAGTAAGACCTTTGAAGTGAAATACACACCGATTGACCTGTTGGTCCCGTTTAAACTCCTGATAAAAGACGGGGACGGAAAACTGTATACGGTGGAGAACCAGATCATAAATGAGGAGCTGTCAGAAACAGCAGATGTACTTGTCGGACTGGAAGAAACAGAGGTCAATGCACTTTTGTTTAAGAAACATGGATTTGCAAAGATGCCGGAGTGGGATCTGATAAAAGGGCTGACGCTTCCTTCCGTATTGAGCTGGAGTGACAGCAGGGCATTTCCGCTGAATGCCGTGATTACGGGAACACCGCCAAAACAGTATATTGAATGCACGGCGGATCTTTCGGACGGCACGGTTCTTGGAATCAAGGCACTGAATGCAGAATATGAGGGAGAGATCACGGTACAGTACAGTTATGACGGGGAGACCTTTACGGGTGAAACCCCGATGGCGGATTTTCTCACAATGGAGCTGGATGAATTGTATGCCGGACTGCTGGAAGCAAAGACGATAACCTTCCGTTTCTGGCTTGCGGGCGATGCAACGCTTACATCCTTTATCATGAATTATAGAAATGGAGATGATGACGATGCTCAAGGGAACAACAAGAATAGAACTTACTGATGTAAACACAGGTGAGGTGGAAACCTACCAGAACAGCAATATGGTCACCAATGCACTGAGGGATATCCTGAAACCGCTTGGACTTTCCAAGAGACCGAACAGGTTTTTGAATGAGTTCGTGCCGTATTATGAAAAACTGCTCGGAGGAATCCTGTGCTTTGACAGGGAGATACCGGAGAATGCGGATGGATATTATCCCCCGGCAGATGCAAACCTTGTCGGCTGCGCTTCACATGGAATGCAGAACAACACAAAGAATACCTTCCGTGGCGGATTCAACCAGACAGAATCGGAAGTAAATCTGAAAGACAGGTATGTGAAATATGTATATGATTTTGCAACCAGTCAGGCGAACGGCACGATTGCCAGCATCTGTCTTACACACAGAAATGGTGGTCTTACATCATACGGCAGTAAAAATACCAGTCCAATCAGGGACAATTTACTGATGCAGTCCATTGCAGAAGACAATCTTCAGTATGTGTATCCTGACAGGACAGGGGCAAGCACGAGCAGCAGATATTCTGGTATGACGATTGGAAAAACAGAGCTGATATTCCTAATCGACAGGGCAAAGGACTGTGTGTATTATTTCAAGGTGGCAGATAAGAACCATATCCACATCACAAAAAGACGTGCATTTTTAAAGACGGTGTCTATTCTTGATAATATTTATACCACGAAACCGCTTATCGAAGAAATCGAACTGGCGGAGCTATCCTCGGAACTGCAGATAGGCTACTGGTCATATAATTATGATCCGTCAAATGATTGTCTGTATATCTGCACGAGCAGCAACAGCAGGACTGCCCCAGAGGGAAAGTTTCTTATAACGGAAATAAAAGTGGATACTTGGAAAATCAAGCAGTATGAAATAACAAACACTACGGATAAATATCTCAGGACGGAAGGAAATTGGGGAATGTTCGTTACCGAAGGCTATCTTCTGCTGAGGGGATATGATGCCCCGTATGATGTGTATAAAATTCAGATCACAAATCCGGCAAATGTTGTAAAGCTGAAGCGGATCAATGTGACCAACATCAATGGCGTGCCAAAGTTCGTGATTAACGGACGGGTTTATTACGAATACAGTTATGAACAGCTTCTAATTGCGGATCTGGCAACGAATGAGATCATGCCACCGGAGACCCAGACATTGTTTAATTCCAGTTATACGATGAGCGTGACTCCTGTAAGAAATGAACCACTCATTTATTTTTGTGATTATGGCACATGGTCAACGTCCGGCTGGTACATGATGTGTAATTATCTGGCAACCATCAATAACCTTGATGCCCCGATTACCAAGACGGCAGATAAGACGATGAAGATAACCTATATCTTACAGGAACAATAAAATAATTTTCGGAAATCGGCAGTTATCCATTACGGGTAGCTGCTTTTTTCATACAAAAAATCAAAGGAGGACAAGACGATGAAGGAATTCTGGAATGCGGTACAGTTTGTATTTACGGCAGTCGGGGGATGGCTGGGCTATTTCCTTGGCGGATGTGACGGCCTGCTTTATGCACTGCTTGCGTTTGTGGTGATTGATTATATCACGGGAGTGATGTGTGCAATCAGTGACCAGAAGCTGTCCAGTGCAGTCGGTTTTAAGGGAATCTGCCGTAAGGTGTTGATTTTCCTTATGGTTGGCATTGCAAACATTATGGATGTATATGTCATCGGCACCGGAAGCGTGCTTCGGACGGCAGCCATTTTCTTCTACATCTCAAATGAAGGGATATCCCTTCTGGAGAATGCATCCCATCTGGGACTGCCTGTTCCGGCAAAGATAAAAGCCGTTCTGGAACAGCTCCATGACAGGGCAGAAGATGACAAAGACAACGGGGAAGGGTAGCACCTTCCCTCTTTTATTACAAAGAATTGGAGGATCATATTATGAGTCAGAGATTTGGAATTGATGTAAGCAGATGGCAGGGCAGTTTTGACTTTGCAAGGGCTAAAAGTAAGGAAGGTGTGGAGTTTGCCATTATCAAAGCAGGAGGTGCTGATTCCGGGCTTTATAAGGACAGCCAGTTTGAGGCAAACTATAAGAAATGTGTGGAATGCGGACTTCCAAAGGGTGCATATTTCTATGGAAATGCCAGAAGCACAGCTGATGCTAAGAAAGAGGCAGGATACTTCCTTTCACTGCTTAAGGGAAAGAGATATGAGTATCCTGTCTTTTATGATGTGGAAGGCAGCATGATCACCAAGAATGACAGGAATACACTGACACAGATCGTAAAGGCATTCTGTTCTGCAGTAGAAGCTGCCGGATACTGGGTCGGCATCTATTCGTCCGAGTCATTCTTCAACAGCGAGATGAATGACGGGGAGCTTATCCGCTACAGCCACTGGGTTGCAAGATGGGGTAAGAGCAAGCCGGCCCCGGCAAGCGGTGCAGAGACACAGATCTGGCAGTTCGGAGGGGAGACAAACCTTATCCGGAGCAACAAGATCAATGGGCAGTCCTGTGATCAGGATTACTGCTATGTGGATTTCCCTGCAAAGATCAAGGCAGCCGGGCTGAACGGTTATGCCAAGGGAAGCAGTACACCCGCTCCGGTGAAGAAGTCCAATGAGGAGATCGCATCCGAGGTGATTGCCGGAAAGTGGGGGAATGGTGCGGAAAGACAGAAACTGCTCTCACAGGCGGGGTATGACTATTCTGCAGTCCAGAGTATCGTGAATAAGAAACTTTCCCCATCCAGGAAATCCGTGGATGAGATCGCAAGGGAAGTTATTCATGGTGACTGGGGAAATGGTTCTGACAGAAAGAAAAGGATCACTTCTGCCGGATATGATTATTCCGCAGTACAGAAAAGGGTTAATGAACTCCTGAAATAAGGATATGGCTGATGGTCAGTAATGGCTGTCAGCCGTATTTTTTTCCATTTATGCCAAGGAAAGAAAGGTGAAAGGTATCGCAGATTGTACTTGCTATTATTGGCTTTCAGAGTGATATATAGACTACCCAAAGAGAAAGGAGTGGCAGAATTTGGAGATTCAGATAAGGGAAGGAAACAGCAGACAGAAGCAAAAACTTAAGGTATGCGCCTACTGCCGTGTCTCAACGGATGCGGATGAACAGGAAAATTCATTGGAAAACCAGATCAGGCATTATAAAGAAGTCATTACCAGTAATCCTGATTACGAGTATGCAGGAGTTTACAGTGACTTTGCCATATCAGGATTCAAGGAAAAACGTCCCGGTCTGCAGAAGATGTTAGCAGATGCCCGTAAGGGAAAAATAGACCTTATATTAACAAAATCCGTATCACGGTTCGCAAGAAACACCTCAATCGTTCTGGAAGCTACACGAAAGCTGAAAGAACTGAATGTTGGTGTTTTTTTTGAACTCCAGAATATCAATACCCTGTCAGGGGAAGGCGAGCTTATGCTTACGATCCTTGCTGCATTTGCACAGGCAGAAAGCGAGAGCGGAAGCGTTGGTGCAAAGATGGTGTACCAGAGAAAGTACGAGGCAGGGATCCCCGTGCAGTACCTTGAGCGGTCTTTCGGATTTAAGAAGGATGAGCGGGGAGTCTATATTGCAGATGAAGAGGAAGCGGTATGGGTAAGAAAAATCTATGATATGGCAGCACAGGGATATACTCTTGCAGCTATTAAGCGCTACCTGAATGAAAATAATGTAAAAACGGTGGGTGGTGCAAAATGGCTTGATAGCACGGTGCTTCGTATTTTGGAAAATGAAATCTATAAAGGCGATTATATCATGCATAAGTATTTTGTAAATGAAGAAAGAAAACTGGTCAGAAACAGGGGAGAAGTAGATGCCTGGTACATCGAGGATGACCATGAAGCCATTGTTTCCCCAAAACTCTGGCAGAGAGCACAGGACGCACTGGAAGCAAAGCGGGATTATCTTGCGGAAGGCTCAGTGATCGAAGAATTCACGGAAGAAAATTATCCATACATGAACAGGATCTATTGTGCCAGATGCGGACACCCGCTTTACAAAAGGATCTACAGTAACGGCAACAGGCTGAACTGGGGATGCAGCGGTACAAAGCGGTATGGGAAGTCTTTCTGCGAGGGGATAAACATTCCGGACGGAGTCTTGCGAGGGGCATGGCATTTTGATGAAAATATGTATATAGGGGAAAAACAGACAGATAAGGGAAAAAAGGAATTTACCTATCTGAAAGAAGCTTCATGGAAAAGAAGGCATAAGAAGAAAGAGCCGGAGCCGATCCCTGAAAATACTGAAACAGAGTATCCATACAGGGAGAAGATCTTCTGCGGGTTATGCGGAAGCAGACTTGTGAGGCATGTGAACACCAAAAGCCATAAGGTCATATGGGTATGCAATGGGAGAAAGCGGAAGGGGAAAGACTTCTGTGACGGGACAAGGGTTCCGGATACCATCATAAAGGGATGGGGAGAGATCAAAAAAGATATTTATATTCAGAGAAAGGATGATAAGAATGGCAAGAAGCGTTACAGTTATACCAGCAAGAAGCCAAAAGGTGCAGACAGGGCATAAGGCGGTACAGGAAAAGAAGATAAGGGTGGCAGCCTACTGCCGTGTGTCAACGGACCAGGAAGACCAGCTCCACAGCTTTGAAGCACAGGTCGAGTATTATACAAAATATATCAACGAGCATGAGAATTATGAAATGGCCGGCATCTATGCAGATGAAGGCATTTCAGGTACAAACACAAAGAAAAGGGAACAGTTCAAAAAGATGATCGCAGACTGCGAGGGCGGTAAGATAGACCTTGTCATAACAAAATCCATCAGCCGTTTTGCAAGGAACACGCAGGACTGCCTGGCATATTCCAGAAAATTAAAGAACTTGGGAATCGGCATCATATTTGAGAAGGAAAACATCAACACACTGGATTCCACGGGCGAGCTTCTGTTCACTATCTTAAGCTCCCTTGCACAGGATGAATCGAGAAATATTTCAGAAAACTGTAAATGGGGCATCCGCACGAAATTCAAGAACGGTGAGATGCATCTCAACACATTCAAGTTCCTCGGATACGATAAGGATGAGAATGGGAAGCTTGTCATCAATAAGGAACAGGCTAAGACGGTGAGAAGGATATACAGGGATTTCCTTATTGGAATCAATCCGGCACAGATCGCAAAGGAACTGACGGAAGAGAAAGTTCCGGGGTGTCTCGGGCAGACAAAGTGGTATCCAAGCACGGTCATAGGGATCTTAAAACAGGAAAAGCATATGGGTGATGCCCTTCTGCAGAAGACCTATACTGCAGACTTCCTTACTAAGAGACAGGTCAGAAACAACGGTGAGATCGCACAGGTCTATGTAAAGGACAGCCATAAGGGGATCATAGATAAGCAGACATGGAATGCGGTACAGGAAGAATTCGACCGCAGGGAAAAGTTCATGGAATCGCACGGCACGGACAGGTACAGTTACGGTGCGGACTGCATGCCGTTCTGTGAGAAGGTGTTCTGCGGGGAATGCAAAAGCCTGTTCACGAGACATTCATGGAGATCAAGGGGAATCGTACAGTGGCAGTGCAAGAACCACAGGAAAGACGGGAAAGTGGCATGCACGAATGCCTACGTTGATAATGCAGACCTGGAAAAGGGATTTGTAAAAGCATTCAACAGACTGGTCATGGACAGGGATAAGCATATGGAAAGATGGCAGCAGATGAAGTCGGACGGGACACCGCTTGAAAAGATCAGGGCGGGGCAGATGATGGAAGCCGTGGAAAATGAACCGCTTACCAGATTCGTCCCGGAGATCACACAGCTTGTCCTCTGTGAAGTGACGGTGCTTGGTGCGAAAAAATATGAGTTCTTCTTTCTGGAAGGCAGCAGGGTAAAGGTTTCCGTGTAGATCACCCGGAAACCCCGCTGTCATGAAGTCCAAACAGCTCCATCTGGCTGCTTTCACCGTCCGCATCCCCTGGTTCAGGAATGTCGGACGGTTCTTCTTCCGTGTCCTTTTTATGCGGAAGTTTATGGGTATAAAGTTTATCCCAGGTAAGCGGGTTCCGGCTTTTTTTATTGTAGTATATCAGTATGGCTTCCGCAAATCCGAGTGAGCCGGAACGCCTGTCCTTTGCAGTGCGGGCGAGTTCCTTGATGGATATCCTACCGAGCTTTTCCTTAAATACATCATCTTTTATGGCATCACCGTAAGCATTCAGGAAACGTGCCAGTCCGTTCATCATGTTTGCACTGAAGGACTGGGATGCCCCTTCCCATGTGGCCGCAATGAGACGGATAACATGGTCGAGCATATGGTAGCCGTATTTGTCGTGGATGTTTTCCAGGGTTGCGACAGCGCAGATACCGCCCGGTGTCGTGGTGGATGCGATGGTAAGGTCATAGGATTCCACCAGGTCACGGATGATGAGCTGTTTGTCATTGCCGGCCTCTATGTTTGCCATGAATATCTCATAAGGCAGCAGGGGCTTTACATATTTCATCTGGTTTGCAAAGATATCCGCTTCATGTTCATATCCGAGGTCATCGTATACCATGCACCATACGGGTGTCTCCCTGGATCCTGAAACGAGGGCAACGATCTCAATGGTGTGCTGTCCGTTGAATACATAGTTGATGCCGTTCCTCCGGCTGACCTTTACGGGATTTATCTGGTACAGGTCAAAGTTGGCGGCAGCACGCTGGACATGGTGCTGTGAGAGGTTGCGCTGATATTCCTGATTGGATACGAGATTCCTGATAGGGATCTGTTCAAAGTGTACTTTTGGGACGAACTGCATCAGGTCAATGGCCTGTGGCGTTTGTCCGGCTGTCTGTTCTTCTGTCATCTGGATCATCCTCCTCAAGCTGCGAAAGCAGTCTGGTTATTTTTCTTGTTAGGTTTAACAGCTGCATCTTCACTTCACGCCTTGCATTAACTGAGGTGGAAGGAAAATCTGTAAGCTCCATGGTCCTTGATATGGTCTTTGACCATGAAGGTATCGTAAATTTAAGGCTCTCGAGTTCCGCATCCGGGTCAGTGGCGGGCATCTGCTTTATTCCGGCTTCGGCACTTTCCTTTTCCCGTTTTATCCTTCTTGAGTCCGGTTTTCCGGTGGGAAGCCTCTGCCACCGGAGTTCGTGCCGGAGCTGGGAGTATCCGATGCGGTCTATAGATCCGCTGTCCAAGAGCCTTTTCAGTCCGTTGATATCCTCAATGGGGAGACGGGAGAGTTCTATGATATTTTCATGGGATACACGGAGTTTTCCGTTTAATATCTTTTCTGCGATCTCCGGGCTTTTCCGTTTCAGGTCATCGACCGCACGGGCATAAATATCATATTTTGTCACGGTGGAAAAACCAAAATTAAATTCATTGCCTATGATGGTGGCAATATCCGTCTTACGGACATATTTCTGTGACACCTGTCCGTCTGCATTCAGTTCCGTGTCAGGATGTTTTTTCATGAATTCATCACTGGCGGTATTCATGTCCGCACGGAACAGTCTGCCTATCAGGTATTTTTTGTATTCCCCGGTAAGGTCTGTACGTTTGAGCTGTTCATGGCAGATAAAAGAGACTGCCATATCACGGCTTTCAAATATGATGCGCCGGATGTTGAAATGGATATCCCATTTCGTACAGATCTTATACCGCAGACGGCCGTCAAGTATGATACCGTTCCACACGCATACAGGCTCCAGGCATCCGTGGTCAAAGATGTTTTCTTCAAGTTCTTCCAGGTACTTTTCTTCCCTTGGCTGTATCAGCTCATCAAATTCCGGATCTGTCTGAAGTTCCGGGACTGGTCTGTTGTTCATACTGATTCCTCCGTTCGGGTCATATCATCTACAAGCACGCATTCATTCATGGAAAAGCTGGCAAGACATTCTTTTGGATTCAGTGCACCGTAGATACGGTAGCTGCGGTTGTCCTCCAGATATATGCCCGTATGCCGTAATGCCTGTAAAAGTTCCGTACTGTATAATTCGTAACAGTAACGGCTGTCGGCTTTACTGTAGCGTACACGGTGGGCAAGGTAATCCTTGCGCACACTTTTCCTTATGGCGATCATGCTGTCCTGTGGGTTTACAAGCAGCTGGATATACTCCGGGTCACCGAGCATATGGAGCGTGAGCTTGTGTATGCGTATCCTGTTTTTCTTTAAGTCAATGCATAGGACCGGCTTCAAAGAGGTTTCTCTGTTCATAATGCTGTTCCTCCTTTTCTGGATGTTCTGTTGTTTCTTCTTCCGGTTCAGCGGTGTTGTTTTCGGAGATGCCGAACACCGCATAACCGTCAAACATGTTGACCTGTAAACTGCTCTGGTGTTCCTCGACAGGCACACCGAACTGGTTCTGCCATTCTTCCGGATAGCTTGGCGTGCGGGACGCTTTTATCTTTCCGTCTTCCTTCTCCTCACGCACGAAGATCTCAGGCGTGGTGAGGTCAAAGACAAAGAGCAGTTCATTGTCTGACCGTATCAGCTTCCCAAGCAGTTTATAGCGGTAGGATGAATTCCATCCCATAAGCGACACGACCTTGGCAAAAAAGATACGGCAGGTGATCTGCCTTGGAGAGCGTTTTGCCGTTGCGGAACACCATCGGAAGGAATCCTTCTCATCCTCCTGGCATGGACGAACCGCCAGTTTCTTTTCATCCGGGTTTACAAGTATCTGCACGAAATCCGTATCCGGGAGCTTTTTTATACAGGCGGTGTTTACGGATACCTTGCTGGAATTAAAAGTAAAGGACGGTTCATAGGTATGGGCAAAGAACTCGCCTCGGACGACCTGATACCCGTCATAGCTGAAAGCATCATCCTCGGTCACGGGAATGGTATTCTTTTCATCGTTTGTCTGTATGTTCATCTGTGTTCTCCTTCATATCTGACATGATCTGTTTAATATTCTTTTCGATGTCATTTTTACTGGTGACCTGTATATCAGTGTCGTTGTATGTTACCGGGGCATGGGAGGTATCCGGGTCTTTACGTCCGGTGAATCCGGCAAGTTCCTCTGCCTGTGCGTGGCTGTAATAATTGCTCCCGAATGTGTCAGCCCAGTCAGGCGGATAGGCTCGGACATTTCTCTGCTGGTTGTCCGTAAAGGGTTTTACGGACGGATCCGCATCCGGTGCACCGACCATGTCATTGGGGATGAATATCTCCGGTTCGGAAAGGTTGAAGAGCAGTACGGCATCATTCCCGCTGCCACGCTTTACCCCCGTAATACGGTAACGGCAGTCATCGTTCCAGCCGAGGAGGGAATAGAGCGTGGGAAGAAATGCAGTCCCGCTGATCTCACGTGGAGAGTTTTTGCCGTCTTTCCTTTTAGACCACTGCATGGCATTCCGGCAGTCTTTCCCCGCATTCCTTACGGCAAAGACCAGTTTCTTTGGATGTATGAGCAGTTCCACAAGCGTGCTGTCAAGTTTACGGACGGCAGGAGCGGAAAAGCGGATATCTCCCTGGCTGAAGGTAACGGTTATACGGTCCGTGCTGTCAAAAAACTGTGAGCGTGCGATCTCATATCCGCGCAGGTCAAATTCACCGGATTTTACTTCCACATGGCCGGAAGACGGACCGGACTGTTCCGTGCCGTCATAAACACTGGAAGAAGCATTCATGTAATCCGTTTCCTTAAATCCCGCCCATCTGGGGTTGATGGATACAAACCCTTTCAGGACACCTCCCGGAATGACCTTCAGCTGCGGAAGGATCCCTTTGTTCCCATACTTGGCATTGCTGATCAGCCTCTGGACCGCAATAAAGTCATCCCTTGATATGATGGCTTCGTGATGGTCGCGCTTCCGGTACTGGGGACGGTTCTGCATATTCTTCTTTGATTTGTGGTTGAGGTAATTCGGAGTGTAGGTCTTATGTGCAAGGACATCACCGCAGTGCCTTTCGTTCTGCAGTATCTGAAGGATGGAACCGGGAGACCATACAGTGTTTCCCTTTTTGGTCTCGCAGCCGAGTTCCGTCAGGGTATCGGCAATCTCCTGACAGGTGCATCCGTTTAAGTACATCATAAATATGAGTTTTACGATCTTTGCTTCCCCTTCATTAATGATGAGGTTTCCGTCTTCATCATGGTCATATCCGAGGAGTATCGGTGTAAGGAAGATCCCCCTGCGGAAACGCATCTCAATGGACGCATTCATGATCTCGCTCTTGGTATGGCTTTCTTCCTGTGCAAGTGTGGCCATGAAGGAAAGCACCATCTCACTTTTAGGATCAAAGGTGTTGAGCCTTTCCGTTTCAAAGAAAACACCGACAGGATGGGGGAGTGCGAGAAGCTCCCTGACATAGCCGATGCAGTCCACCACATTCCTGGCAAAACGTGATACGCTCTTGGTCACGATAAGATCTATCTGACCTTTTTTGCAGTCTTCGATCATCAGCTTGAACTGGTCACGGTGCTGGAGTGAAGTGCCGGAGATGCCTTCATCCGCATAGATCTGTACCAGTTTCCAGTTCGGACTCTTACTGATGACATCATGGTAATGGTTTTTCTGCAGTTCATATGAGGATGTCTGTCTTGGATCATCCGTTGACACCCTTGCATATACGGCAACACGCTGTTCATTTTCCACTGCAAATATATCTTCCTGCGGAAGGGCAGGAATCACGTCAAGTTCATCCGGGTCGATACCTTTATAGCGTTCCCTTATCTTACTTTTCTGGTCGGCAACTGAGCCGGCTTTCTGCTCGTTTTCGTTCATGACTTACCACCTTTTATTTCTGTGCTGGATTTTATTATAAAATTTTCATGCTGAAATAAAATAGACTATACGGACAGCCATATCCCTATAGTCTATTTCAAAGAAAAATTATTTGTGTGAAAATAGTGTGCCTTTATCTGTGCCTGTCACTGGAAGCAAGCTCCCAGCCGTTTTTGTGCATGGTTTCAAGGCTTGCCTTTATAAGTTCATAGATGAATCTTTTCTCATTTTCCGAGCAGTCCTCCATGAGCATATCGATGTCTGTCTGGTATGCAGCCGGATTGTTCATCTGCACTCCGGCAAGCAGTTCATCCACGGTAATGCCGAGGACATTCACGATACGGATGACAGATTCCAGGCTTGCTTTCCTTTTTGCATTTTCAATGTGGCTTATGTAGGAGACGGAAAGGTCGGTCATTTCCGCAAGCTGTGCCTGCGAAATATGATTCTGCTCCCTTACTTCCTTGATACGGTATCCTATCTGCCTGTGGTTGACAGATATCTGCGTCTGATTCATAGATTGTACCTCCTGTTTTCTTTTTCTTACGCAAGGTAAATTATCTATCAATGAGTGCAAAAAAGTTGTGTAATTTAATAAAGCGTAATGGAGTAGAAGGAAAACAGGGGGATGGGAAAGTGCGAAATATGTCGAACGATTTTCATTGAAGGATGCTGATGCAGATGGTATGCTTATAACTGGAACAAGACGATATAAGAATGATGGAAACAAGGTAAATCAAGGTTCTGTCATGATACAAAACTGAACTGCATAAATCTGCCGTTCATATTTTTTTACCCAGATACTCCACTCCACTAGAGTAAATTACGAAAGAGATATGGTTCTAATAATTCTTCTGCGTAACGGTTACAATATGTATATCGTACAGATAGAAGAGAGGTGTAATTTACTTGCGTACAGAGGAGTACATACCAAAGAGGGTAAAAGAATTATGCAGCAAGCATAAAGTCTCTAAATACAGACTTGCACAGCTCACGGATATGTCGCAGACAGCGTTGGCAAATATAATGAATAAGAAGAGCATACCTACAGTACCGACCCTGGAAAGGATCTGTGATGCATTCGGAATTTCAATCGCACAGTTCTTTGCCGGAGATGGTATGCGGCCTGACCTGACGGATGAGCAAGGTGAATTATTGGAGATATGGGATGACTTAAATGCGGATGAACGCAGAATACTGATGAACTTCGTAAGGACGCTGAAGAAGTAAGGGGAAGCAGTTTGATTGTATCTGACAAGACTGGCTTCCCTTTTTCTATGCATTCCGGTGACCACGGAAAGTGATGAGGATGTATATGAGAGTACAGGATGAGGAATTCAAAACCATGATCTACGATCTAATGAACGGACATTATGATCTGGATAAGTTTGATTGTGAGGAAAGCAGTGTGGTAGAGAATGAATTTGAAGAAGGCAGATACTGTGAAAAACTCTACAGTGAAATGCTTGCAGCTTATGGAAGGATATGCCAGAGACTGCATGAGCAGTCCTGTGAGGACAGGGACGTGGAAATTATAATAAACAATCTGCTGGATATGGGCAGATACCAGAGCATGAAGATGTTTAATTATGGAGCATTTTTTACTGAAAAACAGAATCAGCAGTAAGATGAAACGCAAAAAATAGTGTGGCTACGATTTGACAGCCACGCTATTTTTTGTTACAAATATAGTAGTGTTATACGATATGTATAACAGAAGATTTTGGTAACCACAATTCTATAGAAAATATCTGCATAATATTGGTACTATTATAGAGCAGAATAACTGGATAAATGCAGCACTTAGAGTGATATATAGTCATACAAAAAAAGAAAAGGAGTGTTGCATTATGACAGAAGAACAGAAGTTACTAATCAAAAAGCTAAGATATGAAGGTATTGGGTATAAAGCTATCGGATTGCAGCTTGGATTGAGCAGAGATGTTGTAAGGAATTTCTGCAAGAAAAATGGAATGGATGGCTACGGCAAACGAATTAAACTCGCAAGGAAAATGGAAGAAAAACCTGATGAGTGCAGACTGTGCGGGAAACCAATATTTCAAAATGCCACTGGAAGGCCGAGGCGGTATTGCTGTGAACAGCACAGGCGAGAGTGGTGGAAGTTGAATCAAGATCTTATAAATAAAAAGCCTAAAGCACAATACGAACTAGTATGTGAGCAATGTGGAAAGACATATATTTCTTACGGAAACAAAAATAGAAAATTTTGTGGAAGAGAATGTTTTGTAGCATATAGATTTTACAATTAAACATGTGGGGTTCGGGAGAAAATATGTATCCCCCGAACCCTATAACTATCCCCTCGTCCTCCACATCTATCCCCCAATATGGTCACAAAGTAGTAATACATATACATAAGAAAGAACTCGCTATATTTTATACAGGGTAAAACCCCAGACGGGACTTCATATTTCTATAGTTGGCATGGCCTTTTACAAGCTTCTCAGAAAAAGAAGGGTGAGCTATACAGCGGCATTTGTCTGTTCTGCGGCACTTATACTAAGCTATGCTGTTATGACAGGAAATGCCGTGTCCACAAGGCGTGCCGTGGGGATGTTCATACTTACAATGCTTGCGGCAGCTTTAGGCAGATGCACAGATATGCTCAATTCTCTTGGCATCATGGTCATTTACCTGCTGTGGGACAATCCTATGGTTTTGGGATATGCCGGATTTGTGTTTTCGGTAGGGGCGATACTTGCTATAGGCATTGTGACGCCTGTGATGAGTGCTCCTAAGGGCGGGAAATTCTGGGCATCAGTATCCATACAGCTTCCGATGCTTCCGGTTGTGGCTATGAACTATTATGAGCTGCCTCTTTTTGCGGTGTTTGTTAATCTCATTGTGATACCGGCTTTACCTGTCGTATTTATTTCGGGTCTGCTTGCGTCTGCCGCAGGCTGCTTTGGCGTGATGCCCGGCAAACTGCTGGTGTTTCCTGCATTTGCAGTGTTAAAGCTCTATGAGGTGCTTTGCAGTCTTGTGATGAAGCTTCCGGGGGCATCGGTTATCACAGGAGCTCCTGATGGATACAGGATTTTCCTTTTTTATGCTGTTATGAGTGGCTTTTTGGTGGCATTTTCGCTTAAAAAACGTGCCATAGAGTGTGGCTTAAAAGAAAAAAGCCAAATCCTTTACAGTGTCCAAAGAGTGGTGTGTACAGCAGTCCTGATTGCAATTTTGCTTGTGAAGCCAAAAACTGCTGCGCAGCTTGATATACTTGATGTGGGGCAGGGAGATGGCATATTTTACCGCTTTGAGTCAGGCACATGCATCTTTATTGATGGAGGAAGCTCTGACCGAAAACAGCTTGGCGATAATGTGATTATGCCGTTTCTTAAGTATAACGGCATACAGAGTATATCATACTGGTTTGTTTCACATGCAGACAGTGATCATATAAGCGGATTGTCTGAGGTGATAGACAGTGGGTATACTATAGAGCATATAGTTGTGGCAGAAGCGGCGGCTAAAGAGGAAGCTATGGAGGAGCTGCTTTTTAAAGCTAAGGAAGCAGGAATTGATATATGCCTTATGTCAAAGGGGGATTCGATTGAAATAAATGATGCATCAGGTTCGCGCAGTACTGCAAATGAAGAAGCTGATGGTATCATGTGCCTGTATCCGGGGCCTTATGATACTGCCTTAGACAGAAACGATATGTGTCTTGTGCTGAAGCTCACGGATGGCAGGTTTAGTGGTATTTTCGGCGGAGATATATCATCTGAGGTAGAAAAGAAGCTTGTTAATGAGTATGGGGATGAGCTTTCTGTGGATTTTTACAAGGCAAATCATCATGGTTCCAGGTATTCAAGCTCTGCGGACTGGATTGAGGCTTTAAGCCCAAGGTGGGCTGCAGTATCATGCGCGGTAGAAAACCGCTATGGACATCCGGCTGATGAAGCCATGGATAGGCTTATGGATGCAAAGTGCCGTATTTTATACACAATGCAAAGTGGTCAGATTAAGTATAAAGAGAGTACTATATATGAAAACAATAGACAATGATATAAAAGCAGGAGATTTCAAAAAGGTTTATCTGCTGTATGGACAGGAGAGATACCTCATAAAACAGTACAGGGACAAGCTGATAAAGGCTATGGTCAGTGAGGGCGACAGCATGAACTTTTCATCGTTTGAGGGCGATGGAATCAACCAGAAGGAGATAATTGACCTGGCGGAGACACTTCCGTTTTTTGCGGATAAAAGAGTGATTCTTATAGAGGATGCAGGCATTTTTTCAAAGGCAGGCGATGAGCTTGGAGAGTATTTAAAGGATTCACCTGAGAGCACGCACTTTATATTTGTTGAGGAGAGCGTTGATAAGCGCTCAAAGCTTTATAAGGCGGCAGCCAAGTGCGGTAATCCTGTGGAGTTCAAGGAACAGACGGATGAGACACTTGCCAGATGGATAGGAATGAGGATTAGAAAAGATGGAAAGGGCATGAGTCAGGCTGCCTACAACAGCTTTATAGAAAAAACCGGCACAGATATGGAAAATATCGACAAGGAGCTTGAGAAGCTGCTGTGCTACTGCATGGACAAGGACGTGATTGAGCTTTCGGATGTTGAGGCGGTAACGACAGAGCAGATCACAAACAAGGTGTTTGAGATGGTTGATGCGATTGCATCACACAAACAAAAGCGTGCGCTTGAGCTGTATTACGATCTGCTGGCACTTAAAGAGCCGGCCATGCGTATTATGTATCTTATATCGCGCCAGTTCAATATACTGATGAATGTGAAAGCCATGACAAATAAGGGCTTTGGCAACAAGGATATAGCATCAAAGGCCGGATGTCCGGAGTGGGCGGTGCGCAAATATCAGGCGCAGTGCAGGGCATATTCGCTGGATGATTTAAAGAGGGCTGTGAGAGACGGTGTGGCATATGAGGAGGCTGTGAAGACCGGCAGGATGAATGACCAGATGGCTGTGGAGCTTTTTATAGTGCAGTACTCTGCAGATATGACCGGCACTCATGCGACAGGCAGTAAATGATATAACGCAAATATACAAAAAAGCAAATAAAAAAACCCATCGGTATGACGGCACCGATGGGTTTATTATTTATTGTTATATAGTAATTAAGCTAATCCGTTAACAAGCTTTGTTAAACGAGATACTTTTCTGGCTGCGTTGTTCTTGTGGAAGATACCCTTTGAACCAGCGCTTGCGATAACAGAAGTTGCATCCTTTAATGCAGCCTCAGCAGCAGCCTTATCATTTGCAGCTACAGCAGCCTCAACCTTCTTGATTGCTGTCTTAACTCCTGATTTGATTGCTTTATTTCTTGCAGCCTTAGTTTCTGTTACTAAAATTCTCTTTTTTGCTGATTTAATGTTAGCCAACTCGTACACCTCCAAATATTTAATCTAATGTATGCCAAAACAGACACGGACGCTTTGGCACAAACATACTAGAATATAATATGTCAACCTTTCTGCTCTGTCAATACATATTTTGAAAAAAATTGCAAAAAATTAACATATATGTGATTTTGGAATATCATACAGGGGAGGTGTATTGATTTGTCGGCTGATAAATGGTGTGCAAGAACTGATCTGGCGCTTGAGACGCAGGAGAGCCTTAAAAAGGCAAACACAGATATGAGAGGTGTGAATTTCTCTGAAAAAAAGCTGGATAATGGAATCATAGTCAGTGTAGTGACAATTGACTCAGAAAATGCAGTCAGGGCTACAGGCCGTCCTAAAGGAAAATATGTGACAATTGAGGCTGCTATGCTGTCCGAGGGAGATGAGGAGTGCTGTCAGGCTGTGACAAGGGAGCTTTCAAGAGAGCTTAAGAGCTTTGTAAAGGCTGTCTGTGACAAGCGTATATATGCGGCACTTGTTGTCGGACTTGGAAACAGAAATGTAACTCCTGATGCGCTTGGGCCAAGATGCGTTGACAGCTTGTTTATCACCCGCCATATAGTAAAGGAATATGGCAGGTATGCGTTTAGCAACGAGAATGTAAACAGTGTGTGCGGCCTGGTGCCGGGCGTGATGGCTCAGACAGGCATGGAGTGCCTTGAGATAATAAAGGGTGTGGTGAGCGAGGTGAAGCCTGATTTTGTTGTGACAATTGATGCGCTTGCGGCACGCAGTACAAAGAGGCTGGGCTGTACCATACAGCTGACGGATACAGGCATAGTGCCCGGAAGCGGGGTAGGAAACCACAGGGACGGTATCAACCATGGCAATCTCGGAGTGCCTGTTATCGCAATTGGTATTCCGACAGTCATTGATGCGGTGACTATTGTTTCAGATGCGGTAAATGCCAGCCGGGAGAACACCGCAAAGCTCATGTCACCTAAGTTAAACGGTATGTTTGTGACGCCAAAGGATATTGACGAGACGGTTAAGAGACTGGCAGGGCTTTTGTCTGAGGGCATAAATATGGCTTTTTCAAACGATGAATATGATGACTATAGTGAATAATTTTATTGCTTCGAATATCATTAGAGCCAGCCGCATAAGCTTTATGTAGCAGGGGCTGCCTGATGCTTTAGATGGGAGATGATATTGTGAAGAAGAAAATGATTGTGCTTATAGCATTTATATATATTGCGTCTATGCTGTTTTGCGGTGATGGTGTGGGAAAGAAGTTCGTGGAAGAAAAATTTCCGCACCTTACATATTCTGACAAGGAGTGTGATGATTCAAAAAAGAAGGAGCTGCGTATTGTGGAGGATGAGGATACAGCAGGAGGTATTCTCTCATACGAGGAGCTTGCTGCGATGGAAAATGAAAATGCAAGTGTCAGGAACAATATGCTGCCGGATACCGACCAGCTGGCATTTGTTGATGAAGCTGAAAAAAACGGTGAGCTGGCAGAGCTTGAGGAGCAGCAGAACGTGAAAATGCCGCAGGTAGATATGAGCTTTGACAATCTTGTAAAAAACTATTATCAGGTGGACAAGACTACATATATAGGAGCCGATGAGCTGTGTGAGGACGTTTTGCTTGGGCGCGATATGTCTATAGAAAAGTCAGGCGACGGTCCTGATATACTCATATACCATACACATTCGCAGGAGGGGTACAGTGATTCCCTTGATACATCAGAGACAGAGACCGTAGTTGGAGTGGGTGACAGGCTTGAATCACTTTTGAGGGAAAAATACGGCTACAATGTGCTGCATCACAAGGGGCAGTATGATGTGAATGACCGCGACCATGCGTATTCTAATTCACTTCCTGAGATTACAGAGATTATTGAGAAAAATCCGTCTATAAAGGTGGTTATTGACCTGCACAGGGATGGAGTGGCTGAGACTACAAGGCTTGCTGCCACAATAGATGGAAAGCCTATGGCACAGATTATGTTTTTTAACGGGCTGTGCCGCACTGCTGCAAGGGGACCGATTAATAGTCTGCCCAATGAGTATCTGGGGGATAATCTGGCGTTTTCATTTCAGCTGCAGCTCATGGCAAATGAGTATTATCCGGGGCTTGCAAGGCGCATTTACTTAAAGGGCTACAGATATAATATGCATCTGTGTCCGAAATCGCTGCTCGTGGAGGTGGGAGCGCAGACAAATACCAAGGAGGAAGCGTACAATGCAATGGAACCACTTGCAGATATACTTGATAAAGTGTTAAAATAATATAGACTTTATTTCACAAATCTGATAAACTTTGATGAGTTATTGAAAGCATTAGGAGGACATATGTCAATAGATCAGAGCAAAATCCGCAATTTTTGTATTATTGCCCATATTGATCACGGTAAATCTACACTCGCGGACAGAATTATAGAAAAAACAGGCACACTTACCAGCAGGGAGATGCAGGCTCAGGTGCTCGACAATATGGATTTAGAGAGAGAGCGTGGTATCACAATCAAGTCTCAGGCAGTCCGTATTATATATACCGCAAAGGATGGCGAAGAGTATATTTTTAATCTGATAGATACACCGGGACACGTGGATTTTAACTATGAGGTATCAAGGAGTCTTGCGGCATGTGACGGAGCTATACTTGTAGTGGATGCGGCCCAGGGCGTTGAGGCACAGACACTTGCAAATGTTTACCTTGCACTGGATCATGACCTGGATGTATTTCCTGTTATAAATAAGGTGGATCTGCCGAGTGCGCGCCCGGATGAGGTGGCACAGGAGATTGAGGATGTTATCGGTATTGAGGCTATGGATGCACCGCGTATTTCCGCAAAGACAGGACTCAATATAGAGGATGTGCTGGAGCAGATTGTAAAAAAGATTCCGGCACCAACAGGCGATAAAGATGCACCGCTTAAGGCGCTTATATTTGATGCAACATATGATTCTTATAAGGGAGTCATTATTTTCTGCCGACTGAGAGAGGGCTCTGTAAAGGTAGGAGACACAATAAAGATGATGGCTACAGGTGCATCTGATGTGGTTACAGAGGTGGGTTATTTTGGCGCAGGCCAGTTTATACCATGCGATGAGCTTTCGGCCGGTATGGTTGGATACATTGCGGCCAGCATCAAGAATGTCAGGGATACACGCGTGGGTGATACAGTTACACTCGTTGACAGACCGTGCGATGAGGCGCTTCCGGGCTATAAGAAGGTCAACCCTATGGTTTACTGTGGTCTTTATCCTGCGGACAGTGCAAAGTATCCTGATTTAAGGGATGCGCTTGAAAAGCTGCAGGTCAACGACGCTTCATTACAGTTTGAGCCTGAGACATCACTGGCACTTGGCTTTGGCTTCAGATGCGGATTCCTTGGTCTTTTACATCTGGAAATTATTCAGGAGAGACTGGAGAGAGAGTTTGATCTGGATCTCGTTACCACTGCACCTAGTGTTATTTACAAGATTCACAAGACAAGCGGTGAGGTGATAGATCTGACCAATCCTTCAAATATGCCGGATCCGTCAGAGATTGAGTATATGGAGGAGCCATACGTATCTGCAGAGATTATGGTCACAAGTGACTATGTCGGTGCGATTATGAAGCTGTGCCAGGAGAGACGAGGAGTCTATATCAGCATGGAGTATATCGAAAAAACACGAGCTCTCATAAAGTACGACTTGCCATTAAATGAGATTATCTATGATTTCTTTGATGCTTTAAAGTCACGCTCGAGGGGATATGCTTCGTTTGACTATGAGATGAAGGATTATGAGCGCTCAGAGCTTGTCAAGCTTGACATCTTAATCAATAAGGAAATGGTCGATGCACTTTCATTTATCGTATTCAAGGAGAGTGCATACGAAAGAGGCCGTAAGATGTGCGAGAAGCTTAAGGGTGAGATACCAAGGCATCTGTTTGAGATACCTATTCAGGCAGCAGTCGGTGGCAAGATTATAGCAAGAGAGACGGTTAAGGCGCTTCGCAAGGATGTACTTGCCAAGTGCTACGGTGGTGATATTTCACGTAAGAAGAAGCTGCTTGAGAAGCAGAAGGAAGGAAAGAAGAGAATGCGTCAGGTGGGCAATGTAGAGATACCACAGGAGGCATTCATGAGTGTGCTTAAGCTGGATGAGGAGTAATCGCACATATGAAGAATCTTGAGATTTATATTCATATACCATTTTGTGTGAGAAAATGTGAATATTGTGATTTTTTATCATTTCCCGCAGACGATGATGCAAAGCTTCGCTATGTCAAGGGGCTTATGGCGGAAATGATATTTTACGGCCCGCTTATGAAGAACTATCAGGTGTCATCTGTCTATATCGGAGGAGGTACACCAAGCTCTATAGATGAGCAGTGGATTGCTGCTTTGATGGAGGGTGTGTTTGACTGCTTTAATGTGCTGCCTGATGCTGAGATATCCATAGAGTGCAATCCCGGTACGCTTAGCAGGGAAAAGCTTTTAGCATACAGGGATGCGGGAATCAACCGCCTGTCCATAGGACTGCAGTCGGCAAATAATGATGAGCTTAAGCTGCTCGGGCGTATACATACCTTTGAACAGTTTGTGACGAATTACGAGGTGGCCAGAAACGTGGGCTTTAAAAATATCAATGTAGATTTGATGTATGGTCTGCCGGGACAGTCAGCGTCACAGTATATGGCGACAGTAAACAAGATTATAAGGCTTCATCCGGATCATATATCGGCGTATTCTCTTATAGTGGAAAAGGGTACTCCTTTCTATGAAAAGTACAAGTTTGACATGGTGCGCCAGGAGGCGGGCATGAGAACGGAGTTTCTGCCTAATGAGGACGAGTTATATGATATGGAAAAGGCGGGACAGAAGGCGTTTATGGATGCCGGCTACAGGCAGTATGAGACATCTAACTATGCTAAAAGAGGTATGGAGTGCCGCCATAATATAGGCTACTGGACCAGAGCTGACTATTTAGGACTTGGAATAGGGGCGGCATCGCTTATATCAAATGTCAGATATACCAATACATCCGATATGGACGAATATCTGTCGCGCTGCCGTCATATACATGATGTGGGTGATGATATATTTAAGGCCAATCTGCATGTGGCAGCTGATGTTATAGACAAAAAGGGACAGATGGAGGAGTTTATGTTTCTTGGACTTCGCATGAATGAGGGGGTCACAAGAGAAGCTTTTGAAAGGGCATTTGGTATTTCGATAGATGCAATCTACAAGGATACGATAGACAGCCTGAAAAAACAGGAGCTGCTCGTGGTAAAGGCCGGGCATATCTATTTATCGGAGAGAGGAAAGGATGTAGCCAATTACGTTATGGCACAGTTTTTGAAGGATTAACGGAGAGCAAATTATGGATATGACTTTTAAGCTTCAGGTGTTTGAGGGACCGCTTGACCTGCTTTTATACCTGATAGAGAAAAATAAAGTAAATATTTATGATATCCCGATTGTCGAGATTACAGCGCAGTACATGGAGTATGTGAATCAGATGAAAAAGGATAACCTGGACACGCTCAGCGAGTTTCTCGTGATGGCAGCTACGCTCCTCGACATAAAGTCAAAGATGCTTCTCCCAAAGAAAGAGGAAGAAGAGCAGGAGCAGGAAGATCCAAGAGCAGAGCTTGTGCAGCAGCTGCTTGAGTACAAGATGTACAAGTGCATGGCAAATGAGCTTAAGGATCGCCAGCTGGATGCCGGCAAGGTGTGGTATAAGAAGAAGGACATACCTGATGAGGTCCTTGCATATGAGGAGCCTGTTAATCTTGAGGAGCTTGTCGGAGATATCCGTCTTTCTGATTTAAACAGAATCTTTCAAAGTATAATGAAGAGACAGGAAGAAAAGATAGATAAGGTCCGTTCGAAGTTTGGAAAGATTGAAAAGGAAGAGGTCTCCTTAGAGGAAAAGATGGACTTTCTGACAGACTATGCTGCCTCACACAAGCACTTCAGCTTCAGAGGGATGCTTACCGCATCGTCAAGCAAAGTGGAAGTCATAGTTACATTTCTTGCCATACTGGAGCTTATGAAGACCGGCAAATTAACTATCGTTCAGGAGCATATTTTTGATGATATCCAGATTGAGTCAAGAATTGCTGCATAAAGAGGGTTTGAGGATATATGAATTATAAAGCTGCAATAGAGGCTATTTTATTTACCATGGGAGAATCCGTGGAGCTTGGAAGGATAGCCGATGCAATACAATTAAATGAAAAAGAAACAAAAAAGCTGCTTGACGAGCTGATTAAGGAGTATAGAAGCTCTTCAAATATAGGTATGAATATCATAGAGCTTGATGGTGCTTATCAGATGTGTACAAAGCCACAGATGTATGAATATCTCATCCGCATTGCAAAGCAGCCTAAGAAGAGGGTGCTTACGGATGTGCTTTTAGAGACTCTTTCAATCATAGCGTACAAGCAGCCTGTAACAAAGGCAGAAATAGAAAAAATCAGAGGTGTGTCAAGTGAACATGCTGTAAGCAAGCTTGTCGAGTACAATCTGGTGCAGGAGCTTGGAAGACTTGATGCTCCGGGAAGGCCGCTTTTGTTTGGTACCACAGAGGAATTTCTAAGGAGCTTTGGGGTTTCGTCTATTGACGAGCTGCCGGTACTAAGCCCTGTGCAGGTTGAGGAGTTTAAGCAGGAGGCAGAGGAAGAGATGCACGTGAAGCTTGATGTGTAGTGCAGGTGTATTGCGTAAGCTGCCATTTCATATAATAAGGACATGCAAATAATCATATATATTACCGATGGAGGTAATTATATGATTATTTTTTTGAAAAAATATAAGTCGAAAATAGCTTTAATGGTTTTCATTTGTGTGTTGGTTTGTACTGTCAGCTGTTTGCTTGATTTTAAGACGATAGAAAAGCAAAAAAAGCCCGGTCTTGAAAAGAAAAGTGTGTTTATGGCAGCTGAAAATACTGTTGCTAAGAATACTGACAAAGCCGTAAATGAGCCCAGGCTTCATGCTGTTTCAGCGGCATTATATGATGCGGATGACGAGACGTTTATATATGGTAAAAACATGAGAGACAGCATGGCAAATGCCAGCACCACGAAGCTTCTTACGTGCATTGTGGCACTTGAAAAAGCTGATATAAATGATACTGTTACGATTTCACAAAATGCCGCATCACAGCCTGAGGTCAAGCTTGGACTTGTGGCAGGGAACAGCTATAATATGAAGGATTTACTCTATGGCATGATGCTTGAGTCGTTCAATGACTGTGCCTATGCGATTGCGGAGCATGTGGGCGGCTCGACGGAGGGCTTTGCAAAGCTTATGAATGAAAAAGCAAATGAGATAGGGTGCCTTGGCACGTATTTTATTACACCAAACGGGCTGGATGCTGAGAATGATATAAGCTTTCACCACTCCACAGCGGGAGATTTGTGTGTTATAATGTCTTATTGTGCGTGGAAATCACCAAAATCAACACAGTTTCTTGAGATAACACAGACTATGCAGTACACATTTGAGACAAAGGAAGGTCAGATGGTTTTTAGCAATCACAACAGGCTTCTTACGGAGACGGACTACTGCATATCGGGAAAGACCGGCTTTACCACAAAGGCAGGCTACTGCTATGTAGCAGCAGTTGAAAAGGATGGAAGGAGAATGTGCCTTTCTCTCTTGGGCTGTGGGTGGCCAAACAATAAAAACTATAAGTGGGCTGATGCAAAGAGTCTGGTGGAGTATGCGGTTTCAGATGCTGCCGAAGATTCTTACTGTGATGCTGCTTGTGTAACAACACAACAGACCGGTGATATACGAAACACAATTAACTTAAAATATATAGAAAATAACAAGAAAAATAAGAAAATTTGCAAGAATTTTCTCAAGAATTTTACAATTAATATAGGAAATTTTTTCTAAACAAAAATAAAGGTTAAAAATTTAACAAATTAGTTGAAAAAAAATTAGAAATAGTCTATTATTATACTAAAAAAAAATTTTATTTTTTTATAGATGGAGGATATAAAATGAGTAGTAACAATCAAAGCTTGGCAATGCAGCGTATTGCTAAGTTAGTCGACGAGAACAGTTTCATGGAAATTGGTTCTCTTGTGACAGCTCGCAGTACAGATTTTAACCTTACTGCAGCAAAAGCTCCTTCAGATGGTGTTATTATCGGACACGGTCTGATTGATGGAAATCTTGTATTTATCTACAGCCAGGATGCAACAGTTCTTAACGGAACAATCGGCGAGATGCATGCAAAGAAAATTGCTTCTGTATATGATATGGCCATGAAAATGGGCGCACCTGTTATCGGATTTATCGATTGCGGTGGTATCAGACTTCAGGAGTCAGTTGATGCTTTAGACGGATTTGGTCTTATCTACGCCAAGGAAGTTGCAGCAAGTGGCGTTATTCCACAGATTTGTGGTGTATTCGGTAATTGTGGTGGCGGACTTTCTGTAGTACCGGCTCTTTGTGATTTCGCTTATATCGAAGAGTCTAAGGGCAGAATGTTTGTTAATACTCCTGATGCAATAGAGGGTAACCGTGTTGAGAAATGCGATACAGCAGCAGCTTCATTCCAGAGTGAGAACAATGGATGTGTAGACGGAATCGGTTCAGAGGATGATATTATCGCTGATATCAGAGCTCTTGTCAGCATGCTTCCACTCAACAACGAGGGAGATGTATACACAGACTCATGTGAGGATGATCTCAACAGAGCATGTAACAGCATGGCTGATATGAAGGCTGATCCAAGATTCCTCTTATCAGAGCTTTCTGATGATCATGTATTCTTTGAGACAAAGAAAGACTTTGCCAAGAATATGGTTACAGGTTTTGTTAAATTAAACGGCATGACAGTCGGTGCAGTTGCAAACTGCAGCACAGTATATGATGCTGAGGGCAAGAAGGCAGAGGAGTTTGCACTCTCTCTTACTGCAAAGGGCTGCAACAAAGCAGCTGAGTTTGTATCATTCTGTGATGCTTTCTCAATTCCTGTACTTACACTTACAAATGTAAACGGATTCAAGAACTGCATGTGCTCTGAGAAGAAGCTTGCAAAGGCTCTTGCCAGAATGACATATGCATTCTCAAGCGCAACATGTCCAAAGGTTAACCTGATTACAGGCGAGGCTTACGGAAGCGCATATGTTGCAATGAACTCTAAGTCAATCGGAGCTGATATGGTTTATGCATACCCTGATGCAAAGATTGGTATGATGGATTCAAAGATTGCAGCTGAGATTATGTATCCGGGCGCTGATGCAAAGGAAATCGATGAGAAGGCAGCTGATTATGAGAAGCTTCAGTCTTCTGTTTCATCAGCTGCAGCCAGAGGATATGTAGATCTCATCATTGATCCGGCTGACACAAGAAAATATCTTGTAGGTGCTTTTGAGATGCTTTACACCAAATATGTAGATGCACCAGAGAAGAAACACGGAACTAAATAATAGAAAGGCGCATTTTGTTATGAAGAAAAAAATAACATATATCCTTAGCCTTCTTATGATTGTATGTATGCTTGGAGCATGTGGCTCTGACAATGCCGAAAAGACATACGGCGGATACACAACAGACGAGCTTCATACTGAGGCAACAGACAGCCTTGGCAATATCCAGAACTACATTGCGCTCGTAGATAATTGTGGCGGTTATGACAACTATGAGAAGAGTGTCAAGGAAGTTGAGGAGAAGACAGGCATGACAGAGGGTGAGGTTGTTTACAACACACTCGGACAGTCGGGAGCAAGCGTTTCAATGAAAAATATCGACGCTGAGCTTGATGCTGTTTCATCATGGCTTGATCTGGTTGACAAATACGGAGACGTAAAGGATGCAACTAATGGCAAGGATTTTACAGTAACCAAGTCAGGTGGTACACTCACTACCGATATGACACTTACATTTGGCAAGCAGGATGTAACATACGAATTAGTATATGATTCGGTTACCATGGAGGTAACAGGTATCTCACTTACTCCTGTTCAGACAATGGGGCAGAAGCTTGCTAAGGCAGGACAGAACACAGTAATTTCAATGAGTATTGTATTCTGTGTACTTATTCTTATCTCTCTTATCATTTACTGCTTCAAGTTTATTGCTCTTATCGGCAATAAGCCAAAGAAGGCAGAAGCAAAGAGCGAGCCTGAAAAGAAAGAGACTGCTGCAGCTGCACCTGCTGCAGACCTTACAGATGATACAGAGCTTGTAGCTGTTATCTCAGCAGCTATAGCAGCAAGCGAGGGTACTACAACAGAGGGCTTTGTAGTCCGTTCAATCAATAGAAGATAATTTAGGAGGACATTTGAGATGAAAAACTATACAATTACCGTTAACGGAAATGTTTACGATGTTACAGTAGAAGAGACAGGAAGCACACCTAGCACAGCAAGCACACCTAGAAGAGCTGCAGCACCTGCTGCCGCTGCACCAAAGGCTGCTGCACCTGCAGGAGCAGGAAGCATCAAGGTTGAGGCCGGAGCTGCCGGAAAGGTATTTAAGCTCGAGGCTAAGGTTGGCGATGCAGTAAAGAAGGGTGATACACTTCTTATTCTTGAGATCATGAAGATGGAGACACCTGTTGTTGCACCACAGGATGGAACAGTAGCAAGCATTGATGTTGCTGTTGGTGATTCAGTAGAGTCAGGTGCATTACTTGCAACATTAAACTAATTCCAGGAGGTAAACTAATTTGAGTTACGTAGGTGAAACACTTTCAAACCTCCTACATCAGACTGCCTTTTTTAATCTGTCAGTCGGAAACTATGTTATGATTGCCGTAGCATGTGTATTCCTGTTTTTGGCTATTAAAAAAGGATTTGAGCCTTTACTTTTAGTACCTATTGCTTTTGGTATGCTCCTTGTTAATATCTATCCTGATATTATTGTAAGTCCAGAGCACTCAAGCAATGGAGTAGGTGGTTTACTTTATTATTTCTATACACTTGATGAGTGGTCAATTCTTCCTTCACTGATTTTCCTCGGTGTCGGAGCTATGACAGACTTTGGTCCGCTTATCGCAAACCCTATCAGCTTCTTACTCGGAGCTGCAGCACAGTTTGGTATTTTCGGAGCTTATTTCCTTGCAATCCTTCTCGGATTTAATGACAAGGCAGCAGCAGCCGTATCTATCATCGGTGGAGCTGACGGACCTACATCTATTTTCCTTGCCGGAAAATTAGGTCAGACAGGTCTGATGGGACCTATCGCCGTGGCAGCGTACTCTTACATGGCATTAGTACCTATCATCCAGCCACCAATTATGAAATTATTTACTACAAAGAAAGAGCGTGCAATCAAGATGCAGAACCTTCGTCCTGTAAGCAAGCTTGAGAGAATTCTCTTCCCTGTAGTAGTTACTATCGTTGTTTGTACACTGCTTCCAACTACAGCACCACTCGTTGGTATGCTCATGCTTGGAAACCTTTTCCGTGAGTCTGGTGTAGTACGTCAGCTTCAGGAGACAGCAAGCAACGCCCTTATGTACATTGTAGTTATCTTACTCGGTACATCAGTAGGTGCTTCTACAAGCGCAGAGTCATTCCTTAATATGAGCACAATCAAGATCGTTATCCTTGGTCTTATTGCATTCATGGTGGGAACTGCTGCCGGAGTACTTTTTGGAAAGCTTTTATGCTTCTTTACAAAAGGCAAGATCAATCCACTTATCGGTTCAGCCGGTGTATCCGCTGTTCCTATGGCTGCCCGTGTATCTCAGAAGGTCGGTGCAGAAGAGGATCCAACAAACTTCCTTCTTATGCATGCTATGGGACCTAACGTAGCCGGTGTTATTGGAACTGCCGTAGCGGCCGGATGCTTCATGGCTATATTCGGTATTTAGATTTAATTAAGGAGGATTAATCATGTCAGAAGTGGTAAAGAAACCATTAAAAATAACAGAAACTGTTCTTCGTGATGCACATCAGTCACTGATTGCAACCAGAATGACAACAGAGCAGATGCTTCCAATCGTTGACAAAATGGACAAGGTTGGATACAACGCAGTAGAGTGCTGGGGTGGTGCAACATTTGATGCCTGCCTTAGATTCTTAAAGGAAGATCCATGGGATCGTCTCAGAAAATTAAGAGACGGCTTCAAAAATACAAAGCTCCAGATGCTTTTCCGTGGACAGAATATCTTAGGATATCGTCCATATGCAGATGATGTTGTTGAGTATTTCGTACAGAAGTCAATCGCAAACGGAATCGATATCATCCGTATTTTCGACTGCTTAAATGATATCAGAAACTTACAGACAGCAGTTACAGCATGTAACAAGGAAAAGGGACATGCCCAGGTAGCTCTTTCATACACACTTGGAGATGCTTACACACTTGACTACTGGATGGATATGGCAAAGAGAGTTGAGGACATGGGTGCTGACTCACTTTGTATCAAGGATATGGCCGGTCTTTTAGTTCCTGCAAAGGCTACAGAGCTTGTTCAGGCTTTAAAGGATTCTACAAGCCTTCCTGTCGAGCTTCATACACACTACACATCAGGTGTTGCTTCAATGACATACATGAAGGCTGTTGAGGCCGGAGTTGATATCATTGACACAGCTATGTCACCATTCGCTCTTGGAACAAGCCAGCCTGCAACAGAGGTTATGGTTGAGGCATTCAAGGGCACAGAGTTTGATACAGGTCTTGATCTTAATCTCTTAAGTGAGATTGCTGATTACTTCAGACCAATGAGAGAGGAAGCTTTAGCTTCAGGTCTCATGAACCCAAAGGTACTCGGAGTAAATATCAATACTCTCCGTTATCAGGTTCCTGGAGGAATGCTTTCAAACCTTATCTCACAGCTCAAGGAGCAGGGCAAAGAGGACAAGTACGAGGAGGTTCTCGCAGAGGTACCTCGTGTGCGTAAAGACCTCGGTGAGCCACCACTTGTAACTCCTTCATCACAGATCGTTGGTACACAGGCTGTATTTAACGTACTCATGGGCGAGAGATACAAGGTTGCTACTAAGGAGACTAAGGATATCCTTCTTGGTAAGTATGGTCAGACAGTTAAGCCTTTCAACCCAGAGGTTGTTGACAAGGTTCTTGGTGATGATAAGAAGAATGCTATCACATGTCGTCCGGCAGATCTTCTTGAGCCGGAGCTTGACAAGATTGAGGCTGAGATGAAGCAGTGGAAACAGCAGGATGAGGATGTTCTTTCTTATGCTCTTTTCCCACAGGTTGCTACTGATTTCTTCAAGTACAGACAGGCACAGCAGACAGGTGTTGATGCAAAGGCCGCTGATACTGAGAATAAGGCTTATCCTGTATAGTATTTTAAAATATAATTCATGCTTTTGAATTTTAAACAGGTCCGGCTTTGCCGGGCCTGTTTTTTGGTGATGAGATATGGAGAAAAGTAAGTCCCGGGCATCGGGCAGGCACGCACACTTTCATGTGTGCGAATAGCGCAGCCTCTTAGATACTATAGAAATTATGCCCATGAAACACAGAAATGTCCTGCCATGGACGGCAGGACAAGGTGTTATGCGCCATGGATGGAGCATAAAAGCCGGTTTCGTCAAGCATAGACCAACTTCAAGCATAATTTCGTATAGTATCTTAGTGGCGTAGCGTAGCGCACGGGAAAGTGTGCGTGCCTGTCCGGTGCCCGGGACTTACGAGTCTATTCTATGGCAAAAATAAAAAATATAAATTCGCTCTTTCATATAGAGGAAAAAAGTGATAATATTTTAAGGTATGAAAAAATCGCTGCAGGTCACACAAATATGTGAAGCACAGCCATAAACGGGAAAGCTCAGGAGTATAAGATGTCAAATACTAACGACTTACTTAACAGGATAAATGCTAAATACAGTACGATGAGCAAGGGGCACAAGCTGCTTGCTACATACATAACTGATAATTATGATAAGGCTGTCTTTCTGACAGCGGCTAAGATGGGCGAAACGGTAGGAATTTCTGAGTCTACGGTTGTCAGGTTCGCTACATCGCTGGGATATAAGGGATATCCCGATTTTCAGAAGGCACTCGAGGAGCTTGTAAGGAACAAGCTCAATTCGGTTCAGCGAATGGAGGTCACATATGGGCGTATCAGCCAGTCACAGATTCTTGAGACTGTACTGCAGTCTGATCGTGACAAGATTAAGACCACTTTGGAAAAAATTGATGCGGATGCATTTGACCTGGCGGTAGATACTATTTTACAGTCAAGGAAAATTTATATTGTCGGAATCAGAAGCTGTGCACCTCTTGCAAGCTTTCTTGCATTTTATATGAATCTGATGTTTGAGGATGTGTGTCTGCTTACGACAAACAGCTCTAGCGAGCTTTTTGAGCAGATGGTGCGTATTGGCAAGGAAGATGTGATTATCGGCATCAGCTTTCCGCGTTACTCTATGCGTACTCTTAAGGCATTAGAATTTGCCAACAACAGGAGTGCAAAGGTTATCACTATCACAGACAGTATTCATTCACCGATGAATCTGTATTCTTCATGCAATCTGATTGCCGACAGTGATATGGCTTCTATAGTTGATTCACTTGTTGCTCCGCTTTCTGTCATCAATGCTCTGATTGTGGCTCTTTGCATGAAAAAGCAGAGTATTGTCGCAAAGACACTGACAGAGCTTGAGGATATATGGAATGAGTATCAGGTGTACGAGAATGATGAGATTGATTACATTGATGACTCTATAAAGGTACATTACGCTAAGCTGGGGGATTCGCAGGATGAGTAAGAATATTATTGTGGTAGGTGGCGGAGCCGCCGGAATGCTTGCGGCATATTTTGCTGCAGAAGCAGGGAATAAGGTTGCGCTTCTTGAAAAAAATGAGAAACTTGGGAAGAAAATATATATAACCGGCAAGGGCAGATGCAACCTGACCAATGCGTGCGATGTCGAGGAGCTTTTTTTAAATGTAAAGAGCAACAGCAAGTTTTTGTACAGCGCTTTTTATGGCTTTGACAACAGCAGGGTGATTGATTTTTTTGAGAGTCATGGCATGCCTGTAAAGGTGGAACGTGGCAATCGTGTATTTCCGGTATCTGATAAGTCGTCGGATGTGATTTTTGCTTTACAGAGAGCTTTGAAGGAAAAGAAAGTGGAGGTATTGCTTCATACGGAGGTATCAAAGCTGTGCTATGAGAAAAACACTGATACTAGGGCAGATGAGGAAGCTAGTGATAAAAAGCCTGAATTAAAAATAACAGGTGTCATATTAAAGGATGGCACCAAAATGGATGCTGATGCAGTTATTGTGGCCACAGGAGGACTTTCATATCCTTCTACAGGCTCTACAGGTGACGGCTACAAAATGGCAGAGGATGCAGGTCATACTGTGACAGAGTGCACACCGTCGCTTGTGCCATTTAATGTAAAGGAAGAGTGGGTAAAGAGTCTTCAGGGACTTTCCCTTAAAAATACGGCTATTTCCATATATAGTGGCAAAAAGAAGCTTTATGAGGATTTTGGAGAGATGCTTTTTACGCATTTTGGGGTCAGCGGCCCTATGATTTTGTCTGCGAGTGCATCAATTAAGCAAAGCCTTATTAAGCAGCCTCTTGACATGTATATTGATTTGAAGCCGGCTCTCACACAGGAGGCCTTGGACAAGAGGATTCTCAGGGAGTTTGAGGAGGCAAAAAACAAGCAGTTTAAGAATTCGATAAACAAGCTTTTGCCTGCAAAAATGATTCCGGTGATAATTGAGCTTTCAGGCATTGACCCGGATAAGAAGGTCAATGAGATATCGAAAGAGGAAAGAAACAGACTTCTTATGCTTTTTAAGAAGCTGCCTGTCACTCTTAATGGTCCAAGAGGATATAATGAAGCTATTATCACAAAGGGCGGCATAAAGGTGAAGGAAATCAATCCATCCACTATGGAGTCGAAGCTTGTGAATGGCCTCTACTTTGCCGGCGAGGTGCTGGATCTGGATGCTTATACGGGAGGCTTCAATCTGCAGATAGCATGGTCCACAGGATATCTGGCAGGAACAAGTGCAGCGGTTTGATGATTTGGAAACTGTTTTGAGACATTTATAATAACAGTTATTTATGCGCATAGTGAATTGAGCAGCTGGGATTTTAATAAAAATGATGAACAATAATATTTTAAGGAGAAATTATGAGATACAATATAGCAATTGACGGACCGGCAGGAGCCGGAAAAAGCACTATAGCAAAGAGACTTGCAAAGGAACTTGGCGCAATTTATGTCGATACAGGTGCCATGTACCGTGCCATGGCATACTATTTTATCCAAAAGGGTGTGGACAAGGATGATATTGACACCATCACGAAGCTGTGTAAGGATGTTGAGGTTTCTATCAGCTATGAAAACGGTGAACAGCAGGTTATCTTAAATGGTGAGAATATCACAGGCTTTATAAGACAGGAGGCTGTCGGCAATATGGCATCAGCAACAAGTGTTTATCCTGTAGTTAGAGAAAAGCTTGTTGAACTTCAAAGACAGCTCGCTGCCAGAGAGAATGTGGTGATGGATGGAAGAGATATAGGAACTGTTGTGCTTCCTGATGCCAATGTCAAGATATTTTTAACAGCAAGTTCTAAAGTACGTGCAAAGAGACGCTTCGATGAGCTTACTGCAAAGGGCGAGAAATGCGATATTGATGCAATCGAGAAGGATATTATAGAGAGAGACCACAGGGATATGACAAGAGAGACATCACCTTTGAAGCAGGCGGATGATGCTGTGCTGCTTGATTCGTCTGATATGACAATCGATGAGGTGGTAGATAGAATGAAACAGCTTGTGAAAGAGGCATAGCGTATGGGAGAGCTTACTATCGCAAAGAGCGCTGGCTTTTGTTTTGGAGTGACGAGAGCAGTAAATATGGTCTATGAGGCAATTGAAAAGGAAAATGTGCCTATATACACCTATGGCCCGATTATTCACAATGACGAGGTCGTAAAGGATATGGAAAAAAATGGCGTAACCGTCATAAACGATCTCGATGAGCTTTCTTCTCATGAAAAGGGTGTGATGATTATCCGTTCACACGGTATAAGCAAGGCTGAGTATGACAGGATAAAAAGCTGTGGCTTTGAGGTGCTTAATGCAACCTGTCCTTTTGTATCAAAAATTCACAGATATGTGGAGGATTACAGCTCAAAGGGCTATGATATTATAATTGTCGGCAGTCCAAAGCACCCTGAGGTGTGTGGAATAAAGGGCTGGGCAGACGAAAAATGCCATGTAACCATCATAAATTCGCCTGAGGATGCCGAAAATTACATGAAAAATAGTACAAAAAAACTATGCATAGTGTCACAAACGACATTTAACTACAATAAATTTCAAGATATAGTTGAAATTATTGCAAAAAAAGGTTATGATATAACTGTTTTAAATACAATCTGTAATGCTACAGAGGTCAGACAGACCGAAGCAAGAAAGGTAGCACAGTGCTCAGATGTCATGATTGTCATAGGCGACAGGCACAGCTCCAATACACAGAAGCTATTTGAAATATGTAAAAACGAATGCAAAAATACTTACTATATACAGACAAGTGACGAAATGGATTATACACAAATCAGGTCCAACAATAACGTAGGTATTACAGCAGGGGCTTCAACCCCAAATAATATCATTGAGGAGGTTTCAAAGAATGTCAGAAATGAGCTTTGAACAAATGCTGGAAGAATCTTTTAAAACTATAAGAAATGGAGAAGTGGTAGAAGGTACCGTTATTGATGTTAAACCTGACGAGATTTTCTTAAATATTGGATACAAATCAGACGGAATTATTACTAGAAACGAGTACACAAATGAGCCGAACGTAGATCTTACTACTGTTGTAAAGGTTGGCGACAAGATGGAAGCCAAGGTAGTTAAGCTTAACGATGGCGAGGGCCAGGTTATCCTTTCTTACAAGCGCCTTCAGGCAGAGAAGGGCAGCAAGCGTCTTGAGGAGGCTTTTGAGAATCATGAAGTATTAAAGGCAAAAGTTACACAGGTATTAGCCGGTGGTGTATGTGTCAGTGTTGATGAGACAAGAGTATTCATCCCTGCAAGCCTTGTATCAGATACTTATGAGAAGGATCTCAACAAGTTCAAGGATCAGGAGATTGAGTTTATCATAACAGAGTTCGATCCAAGAAAGAGACGTATTATCGGAAATAGAAAGGTATTACTCGTTGAGCAGAAGGCTAAACAGCAGGAAGAGCTTCTTGCAAATCTTCACGTTGGCGATGTAATCGAAGGAACAGTTAAGAATGTTACAGATTTCGGTGCATTCATCGATCTTGGCGGAGTTGACGGATTACTTCATATCTCAGAGATGTCTTGGGGCAGAGTAGAGAACCCTAAGAAGGTATTCACTGTTGGACAGACTGTAAGAGTATTCGTTAAGAACATCAATGGTTCTAAGATTGCTCTTTCAATGAAGTTTGATGACGAGAATCCATGGAATGGTGCAACAGAGAAATTTGCTCCTGGCAATATCGTAAAGGGCAAAGTAGCCAGAATGACTGATTTTGGTGCATTCATCGAGCTTGCTCCTGGTGTTGACGCACTTCTTCATGTTTCACAGATTTCAAAGGATCATGTTGAGAAGCCATCAGATGTTCTCAAGATTGGTCAGGAGGTTGAGGCTAAGGTTGTTGAGTTCAATGAGGACGATAAGAAAATCAGCTTAAGCATGAAGGCTCTCCTTGATTCAGAGGATGATGGAGCAGATGTTGCAGATGTAAATATCGACGAGGTTGCTTCTGATAACGAGTAGTTTTTGATTTTAAAGCTGTCATATATAATTATATGGCAGCTTTTATTTGTATCGGGTGGCACCTATTGGAGGATTGTGATGTTTGATCATTATGAATGGTTTAAAAATGAAGTGTACAGGCTGACGCAGATAGATCTCAATTATTATAAAGAAAAGCAGATGCGCAGGCGTATTGATACTCTTGCGAAAAAAAACGGGGCTGATTCTTATGAGACATACATTGATATGATTTCTGCAGATAAGGCTAAGTTTAAACAGTTTATCAATTTTATCACTATCAATGTATCTGAGTTCTATAGGAATCCTGATCAGTGGAGTTTTTTGGACAGAGAGGTCATTCCTGAGATATTAAAGAACAATACAGGGACTATTAAGATATGGAGCGCGGCATGCTCAACAGGGGACGAGCCGTATTCGCTTGCCATGGCTTTTTCGAAGCATGTTCCACTGTCTCGTATAAAGATACTGGCTACAGATATTGACGACCAGGTGATTGCGAGCGCTAAAGCCGGGCTTTACAGCGCAAAGTCTGTAGAAAATGTGCCGGCTGACCTGAAGAAGAAGTACTTTACCCAGGTGGAGGGGTCATACAAGATATCTGATGATATCAAGCGATGTGTTACATTTAAGGAGCACAATCTGTTGAAGGATTCATATCCAAAGGATTACGATCTTATCCTGTGCAGGAATGTGGTGATTTATTTTACCGATGATGCGAAGGATATGATATACAAAAATTTCTTCAATACTTTAAAATCCAAGGGAATACTGTTTATAGGCAGTACTGAGCAGATAACTACATATCGTGAGCTCGGCTTTGAGAGATTAAGCAGTTTCTATTTCAGGAAGCCATGATATCTTATCAGAGGTTAAACAGATGGTCTGTTATATGTTTTACATATGACAGTACCATCTGTTTTGAATTTATAAAATCTTCAGTCAGCAGGAAATAGCTGTACTTATCCTTTATATCGAATCGAAACTCTGGCTTCATGAAGTCAGAGTACTGTCTGATGAAGGTACCGGTTTTGCGCACATAGCAGTTGTACGCCTTGCATTTTTCGCGGTATTCGTGGTCGACATATGCTGCGACGCTCTTGTGTATGGCCATGTCCTCCTTTGGCAGATAGTAGTAGTTTTTGTAATCACTGTAAAAATGGCGCATTTCCCCCTCGAATATCTCTGCACGCACATAGCTTTTTGTAGTGCCGATGGTCAGATAGATGTCATTGTCATGGAAGCTTACAGATTTTGGAACGGAGAATTTATTTTCAAATGATATGATAAGCTCATTCATCAGGCTGCCGTCGTAAGCTGTATATGGGTTTACGGATACACCGGTGATATCTGCAATGCCATGTATGCATTCTTTATACGAAAGTATACTAAGGAGCTTTGTCATGCCAAGGACATCCTCGTAGTTGTGTGTCAAAAGCAGGGATAGCTTTTCGTCGTCCTTTTGGGCAAGATATTCATAATAAACGTTTATGAGCTCGCCACCGGAATATTTATCCTCCCTATCTATACCAAGAAATGCTTCGATGCTTTTTTGCTTGTAGTTTTCGAGGCACAAAAGAGGCTTTATCGGGGAAAGCTCCTTAAAGATATCGAGTATCTGCACATTACAGAAGGGGTCTTCCTGCTTATATTTCTTGTATTTATTCTTTAAAAATGGTATATCAAAACCGACGCCGTTGAAGGATATGATGGTGCTGCAACCTGACAAACTTCCTGCGAAGGCTTCAATTACAGTTGCTTCGTCATCGACAGATTCGGCAAAATACTGGTCTATTACAATGCGGTTTTTGATGCGCCTTGCACAGCCTATCATGTAGACAATCGCTTTCACCGGTGAAAAGCCTGTTGTCTCAATATCAAAGAACATAGTGTTTTCTTTAAATATGCTGTCTGAAAAATTATCGGTTTTTATGTAAATTTCTTCATTGTGAAATATTTTCATTTCTCGATTCCTGCCTTGAATATCATTTGTATAAACATTATAACATAAAGTATTAAAAAAAGTACATAATATACTATTTAACTAAAAATCATAAGTGGTATAATAAGAACAGTAATGTGCAATAGCATTTCCACGTTATTAATCTAAAAGAAAGAGGGGCACAAAAATGGGTCATAAAACGTTTATTGGCGGTGTTCATCCATATGATGGCAAAGAGCTGTCTAAGGATTCACCAATTAAAGAAGTTTTGCCCAAGGGCGACATGGTATATCCGGTTTCGCAGCATATCGGCGCACCGGCTAAGCCTGTTGTTGCCGTAGGTGACACTGTGTTGAAGGGACAGATGATAGCAGAGGCCGGTGGCTTTGTTTCATCACCTATCTATTCATCAGTGTCAGGAAAAGTTAAGGCTATTGAGAAGCGACGTGTGGCGGTCGGCGATATGGTTGACAGTATTGTTATCGAAAATGATGGCATGTTTACTGAGACAACATATGAGAGCGTCGAGGATGTCACTGCGCTTTCAAAGGAAGAAATCATCGAGAAGGTCAAGAATGCGGGAGTTGTCGGCATGGGCGGTGCCGGTTTCCCTACACATGTTAAGCTTTCTCCAAAGGAGCCGGACAAGATTGAGTATATTATCGCAAACTGCGCAGAGTGTGAGCCTTACCTCACATCTGACTACAGACGTATGCTTGAGAATCCTGAGGAATTAATTGGCGGCATGAAGATCATACTTCAGCTTTTTGACAATGCAAAGGGTATTCTTGGTATAGAGGATAATAAGCCTGACTGTATCGAAAAGCTCACAGAGCTCACGAAGGATGAGCCACGTATTGAGGTTTGTCCGCTTATGACAAAGTACCCACAGGGTGGTGAGAGACAGCTCATCTATGCTACAACCGGCAGAGCCATCAATTCTAAGATGCTCCCTGCTGATGCAGGCTGTATCGTTGATAATGTAGAGACAATTATTGCTGTCTACAATGCCGTAAAGAATGGACAGCCAGTCCTTAAGCGTATTTCAACAGTTACAGGAGATGCTGTGAAGAATCCTTCCAATATTTTATACAGCATTGGTACCTCATATCAGGAGCTGGTTGATGCTGCAGGTGGCTTTAAGAGCCAGCCGGAGAAGATTATATCAGGCGGTCCTATGATGGGCTTTGCCATGTTTAGTCTTGATATCCCTACTACAAAGACCTCTTCATCAATACTGTGCTTCACACATGATGAGGTGGCAGCATTTGAGCCACAGGCCTGCATTAACTGCGGTCGTTGCGTTGAGGCATGTCCTGAGCAGCTCATTCCAAGCCGTCTTGCGAAGTTTGGTTTGCGTGGACAGATGGATGAGTTTGAGAAGTGGCACGGACTTGAGTGTATTGAGTGTGGAAGCTGTACATTTGCATGTCCGTCAAGGAGACAGGTGGCTCAGCCTATTAAGACAATGAAGAAGCTTGTTCTCGCTGAAAAGAGAAAACAGGCCAGCAAAAAATAAAGAAAGAGGTGGATTAAAGTGAGTGATTTATATCATGTTTCATCATCACCACATGTACGTGCCAAGGATTCCACTGACAGAATAATGCTTTATGTCATTATAGCATTACTCCCGGCAAGTCTTTTTGGTATTTACAATTTTGGATTTAGAGCACTTTTTATCATTCTGCTTACCATCGCATCGTGTGTGGCATCAGAATGGGTGTTTGACTACATAGTTAAGAAAAAGAGCACAATTACAGACCTTAGTGCGGTAGTTACAGGACTGCTTTTAGCACTAAACCTTCCGGTTTCACTTCCATGGTGGGAGGCTGTACTCGGTGGAGTATTTGCAATCATCATTGTCAAGTGTATGTTCGGAGGACTCGGACAGAACTTTATGAACCCGGCACTTGGTGGAAGATGCTTCCTTCTCATCGCATTTGCGGCTGATATGACTAATTTCAATGTCACAAGAAACGGTGTGGATGTATACTCAGGAGCAACACCACTTGCGCTCATCAAAAATGAGGGGCTTTCAAGTGTCAATGTAAGGGATATGCTTATAGGAAATACTGCAGGAACAATCGGTGAGACATCAGTTATAGCTATTTTAATAGGTGCTATCATCATGATTTTACTTGGAGTCATTGATTTAAAGATTCCTGCATCCTACATTATTACATTTGCTGTTTTCATGTTCCTTTTCGGAGCACAGCAGTTTGATATCAACTATGTTGTTGCAGAGCTCTGCGGTGGCGGACTGATGCTCGGTGCATTTTTCATGGCGACCGATTATGTCACAAGCCCGATTACGCCGATGGGCAAGATAATATTCGGTATCTGCTGTGGTATATTGACAGGAGTATTCCGTTGCTTCGGCGCCAATGCAGAGGGTGTTTCCTTTGCTATCATCTTAAGCAACTGCCTTGTTCCTATTATTGAAAAGGTTTCTATCCCAAGAGCCTTTGGTATGGTAAAGGAGGCAAAGAAGAATGAATAAACGTATTGTACATGACGCTTTGATTTTAACTGCCTTTACTCTGGTGCTTGGTTTTATTCTTGCCCTGGTTCAGGGAATCACGGCAGAGCCTATCGACAAGGCCAATAAAGCAGCAGCACAGAAAGCATATCAGGCAGTATTTTCGGATGCAAAATCATTTGAGAAATATGATTATGATGCTGATGAAGCTGATAAGCTTGTATCTGATGCGGGCTACAAGGATACAATCGATGATATTGAGACTGCCCTTGATTCAAACAAGGAGGCATTAGGCTATGTCATCACAGTTACAGCCAAGGATGGTAGCCAGGGAAGTATCACATTCTCTGTAGGTATCAAGAATGATGGTACTGTAAACGGTTACTCGATCACAAGCATCAGTGAGACTCCGGGACTTGGAATGAAGGCCGAGGAGGCTGATTTCTACAAGCAGTTTGAGAACAAGAAAGTAGACAAGTTCGACGTTGTAAAGACCACACCTTCAAAGGATGATGAGATTGAGGCCATCACAGGCTCAACCATCACATCAAAGGCTATGGCCAACGGCTGCAACGCAGCTATTACTTACTTCCAGAATAAATTACAGGGAGGTGCCAACTAATGAACAAATATGTAGAGCGTTTATATAATGGTATCATTAAGGAAAATCCTACCTTTGTACTTATGCTTGGTATGTGTCCTACACTGGCTGTTACATCCAGTGCGGTAAACGGACTTGGAATGGGACTTTCCACCACGGTGGTACTTATATGTTCAAACCTTTTGATTTCACTTTTCAGAAAAGTGATTCCTAACGGAGTGCGTATGCCGGCGTATATCGTCATAGTTGCATCTCTTGTTACAGTAGTACAGTTTTTAATGCAGGCTTATCTGCCTAGCCTTTCAGCAGCACTTGGTGTATACATCCCACTTATCGTGGTTAACTGTATCATCCTCGGACGTGCCGAGAGCTATGCTTCAAAGAATCCGCCTGTAGAGTCTATCTTTGATGGAATGGGAATGGGACTTGGATTTACCATGGGTCTTACAATCATCGGACTTATCCGTGAAATCTTAGGTGCAGGAACATTCTTCAACATCAAGATTTTCGGTGACTGGTTTACTCCAATCACAATCTTTATCATGGCACCGGGAGCCTTCCTTGTACTTGGCTTCCTCGTTGCAGGCATGAATATCATCCGTAAAAAGATGGAAGCAAAGGGTACACCTCTTGCTGAGCCGGCAGGCTGCCTTTCAGGAGACTGTGCACATTGTGGAGCATCATGTCCATCAGCAAAAGCAGCACAGGCCGCTGTTGCGCCTAACACTACAGAAGGAGGGGATAAATAATGGGTACATTAGGTCATTTACTGCTCATTGCAGTAGCATATGCAATAGTTAACAACGTAGTACTTAGCCAGTTCCTTGGTATCTGTCCTTTCCTCGGCGTATCAAAGAACACAAAAACTGCTGCAGGAATGGGTGGTGCGGTAATTTTCGTTATCACAATCGCCACATTCGTTACACAGCTTATTTACAATTTTATACTGTATCCGCTTAATCTGTCATATTTACAGACTATCGTGTTCATTCTTGTAATTGCAGCACTTGTTCAGTTTGTAGAGATGTTCTTAAAGAAACAGATGCCGCCTCTTTACAAGGCACTCGGTGTGTATCTGCCTCTTATCACAACAAACTGTGCCGTACTCGGTGTAGCACTTAACAGTGTAACAAAGGGCTACAATATCTTAGAGAGTGTAGTTTACGGCTTTGCCACAGCTTTTGGTTTCTTTATTGCCATTGTGCTTATGGCAGGTGTTCGTGAGAAGATTGAGTATAATGATATTCCAAAGCCTTTCCAGGGAACAGCCATCGTGCTTCTTACAGCATGTCTTATGGCTATCGCCTTTATGGGATTCTCAGGAATGGTTTCTGTATAGGATTGGAGGAAAAGTGATATGAATGTTACTGCGATTATTATTGCAGCTTTAGTTGTTGGAGCTGTCGGTATAATTCTTGGATTTTTCCTCGGTATTTCAGGAGAAAAATTCAAAGTAGAGGTTGACCCGAGAGAGGAAGCAATACTTGAGGTGCTTCCGGGCAACAACTGTGGTGGCTGTGGATATGCCGGATGCTCCGGACTTGCTGCCGCCATTGCAAAGGGAGAGGCACCGGTAGGACAGTGTCCTGTAGGTGGAGACCCTGTTGCGGCAAAGGTCAGCGAGATTATGGGTGTAAAGGTTGAGGCCGGAGTAAAGAAGGTTGCATTTGTAAAGTGCGCCGGCACCTGCGACAAAGCAAATACAGACTACGACTATACAGGAGTAGAGGATTGTGTTGCCATGTCATTTGTACCGGGCGGCGGACCTAAGTCATGTAATTATGGCTGCCTCGGCTATGGAAGCTGTGTGAAGGCATGTCCTTTTGATTCAATCCATGTGGTTGACGGAGTTGCATGCGTTAATCCGCTTACATGCAAGGCCTGCGGCAAGTGCGTAGAGGCTTGTCCAAAGCACCTCATCGAGCTTATTCCATATGACACAAAGCACGTTGTAAAGTGCAGCTCAAAGGACAAGGGCAAGGATGTCATGAAGGCATGTTCAGTGGGCTGTATCGGCTGTCATCTGTGCGAGAAGAATTGTCCGTCAGATGCTGTCCATGTAGTAGACAATGTAGCTTATATTGATCAGGAGAAATGTACAGGCTGCGGAATCTGCGCAGAGAAGTGTCCAAAGAAGATTATTTTATAATGCATAAAAGCTGTCACATATCATTATGATATGTGGCAGCTTTTTTATAAGCTTTAGGCAGCTATCCTTTGCTTACGTTATATTCATCTGATGTCGTGATAATACTATAATCATCTGTCACAAATATTGCCTCAACACCGGAAAGGGAATTTATAAGCTCCTTTGCTTTATCAATGCCAAGAGCAAAGCATGTGGTGCTTAAGGCATCTCCATCGCAGGAGGAGTCGCTTATGATGGTGACAGAGTATAGATTGTTTTTTACAGGATAGCCGGTTGTGGTGTCCAGTATATGGTGATATAGCTTGCCATCTACTCTGTAGTATCGCTCGTAGATACCTGAGGTGACGACGGATTTGTCCTTGACTTTGACGGTACATATTGGCTCGCCGCTCTCGTCGAAGGGCTTTTGTATGCCGACGGTATAATCACTTCCGTCGGATTTTTTACCGACAGTGAGGACGTTGCCGCCCAGGTTTATGATGCCTGAGGTGATTTTTTTGGACTGTAAATAAGCCTTCATCTTATCGGCGATAAAGCCCTTTGCGATTCCGCCAAGGTCAAGCTTTGCTTTTGAATCGGTTAGCATCACATCGTTTCCGTTAATCTGTATATTGCGGTAATTTACATGTGACAGCTCGCTTTGTATCTGCGCATCAGACGGAACGACTGATGCATCCACCTCATTATCTTTAGAGTCGGTATTTTCAGCTATTTCAGAAAAATTCCACAAATCAGACAGCTTTCCTATAGTGATATCAAACCTGCCGTCACTTGTGTCGCCGTATTCGATGCCTTTTTTGATGAGCTCAAGTGTATCATCGCTTACTGTGACATATTCTTTGCCGGCAGCGTCATTTATTTTGCTCACCTCTGAGTAACTAACTGTGTTTGACAGCATATCCTCATATTTCTTTGCCATATCAAAGCAGTCGTCTATGTATTTCTCGTCGGTAGTGCCATAAAGCGTAATCTGTATTATCGTGTCAAAGTAGAAGCCCTGTTTGGAAACCTTCTGCTGAGCCTTGGGCTTTAATTCACATGCAGACAGGCTTCCTGTTATTGTGGCAAGCGCCAAAAGGACAGGGACAAGGTGTTTTAGTTTATTTTTCATAGTGCATCCTTTATTAATTTCCTGGTTGTAAATTATTTATAGTTAAAGCTTAAATAGTAAAAGCATAAATATAACTTTGCGTCCGGGCTTTATGAAATTTAAAACCGAAAGCAACAGAAATATAATAACACAAAATAAAAAAATGAGACAGTAGTAAAAATGATTTTGTATTTTGTATGAATATATGGTAAAGTAGTAAATGTATGCGTAATGTAATTATGTATGCATTTAGACTTACAATAGGAAAGATGATAAAAATGAGTTTTTTGGACAATTATAAAAGAGTGGTAATAAAGATAGGTTCATCGACGCTGACACATGCAGAGACGGGAAGCCTCAATTTTTCAAAGATGGAGCGTCTGGTGCGCTCGATATGTGATTACAGAAACAGCGGTATGGATGTGTGCCTCGTAAGCTCCGGCGCTATCGCGGTTGGACGTGATGTGATAGGCATAAAGGAGCGCCCGAGCGACATTTCAATAAAGCAGGCATGCGCCGCAGTGGGACAGGGCAGGCTTATGATGACATATCAGAAGCTTTTTTCCGAGTATAATCAGAATTCCGGACAGGTGCTCATGACAAAAAATACCATAGTCAATCCTGTTTCCAGACGCAATGTTATGAATACATTTGAGGAGCTTTTTGATCTGAACGTGGTGCCTATTGTCAATGAAAATGATACGGTAAGCACATACGAGATGCAGTTTGGTGACAATGATACGCTGTCTGCTATAGTTACATCAATCACGAAGGCTGATCTGCTCATACTGCTTTCTGATATAGACGGACTGTATTCCGATGATCCTCATGACAATCCGGATGCAAAGCTTATCAGAGAGGTTGATACGCTTGACAGGAAAATACTTGGCATGGCAAAGTCATCAACCGGCAGCGATGTCGGAACCGGCGGCATGGCGACAAAGCTTACGGCGGCAAAGATTGCCACATATTCCGGTGCCGATATGATTATCGCAAATGGCGGCAATATGGGGATTTTATATGACATTATGAATGACAGATATACAGGAACACTTTTCCACAGGGCAAAGGATGCAGAGTTTGTGCTTGCGGATTATATACAAAGAGAGATGGCACCTACATCTACAGGCGGCCAGTAATCAGCTATCAATTTGAAATCAGGAGAGTGCTATGACACAGGAAAAAATACAGCGAATCAATGAGCTTTACAGAAAATCACAGGCAGAGGGACTTTCTGAGGCAGAGAAAAAGGAGCAGGATCTTTTGCGCAAGGAGTATATAGCAAACGTGAAGAAGAATTTAAGAAACCAGCTCAACAATATCGATATGGTAAACGATGACGGTTCGGTTGAGAACCTCGGCGAGAAATATGGAAACAAAAAAAGAAATTCGTAGTAGGCTTAAAAAGCAAAGGAGCCTTCTGGGTGCTGATGAGTGCCGCAGTATGAGCCATGACATTTATAAAAGACTCATGGTATCAGAGATGGACAGAGATTATGACAACATACTTTTGTATTCAGCGATCAGAAATGAAGTGCATACTGATGAGTATTTTACCTATTTAATAAACAAAGCAAAAAGGATATATTATCCGAGGGTTTCGGGCGATAAAATGTCCTTTTACAGGGTAAGAAGCCTTGATGAGCTTAATTGTGGTTCATTTAATATTAAAGAGCCTGATATGACGAAGGAGTATACGCAGGCGGATGGCAGGGCGCTTATGATAGTGCCGGGGCTTGCATTTTCGGATACCGGTTACAGAATCGGTTATGGAAAGGGCTTTTATGACAGATATTTATCGTCTTTTACAAAAAGAGATACTGTCATGGCAGTTGGAGTGGGCTACGATTTCCAGTTACTTAGCAGCATGACGTTTGAAGATGAATATGACGTACCCTTAGATGGGGTGATAACAGATAAGAGAGAGGTGTTTATTGATGAATGATTTAGAAAAAATTTGTGCGGATGCATATGAGGCCAGAGTAAAGATAGGAACACTGGATACTGATATCAAGAATAAGGTATTAAACGATGCAGCGGACAATCTGCTTAAGGCAGAAAAAGAAATCCTTGAGGCAAACAAAAGGGATGTGGCCACAGCAGAGGAAAATATGAAGGCAAAGAGCATGATTGACAGGCTCTCGCTTGACCATGACAGGCTCCTTGGCATGGCTGACGGACTCAGACAGATAGCAAAGCTTGCAGACCCTATTGGGGAAGTGATGTCTATGGCAAAGCGTCCTAATGGCCTTATTATCGGAAAAAGAAGAGTTGCAATCGGTGTTGTTGGCATTATCTTTGAGGCGCGCCCAAATGTCACATCAGATGCCTTTGGTCTGTGCTTTAAGACAGGCAACTGTGTCATATTGAAGGGTGGAAGTGATGCGATAAATACCAATATCGCAATAGTAAAGGCTTTAAAAAAGGCTTTAACGGACAATTTGGTTTCTGATGCTGCACTTGCACTTATTGAGTCAACAGACAGAGAGACAACAAATGCGTTTATGAAGATGGAGCAGTATGTGGATGTGCTCATACCAAGAGGTGGTGCAGGACTCATCCAGAATGTTGTCAAAAATGCTACAATTCCTGTCATCCAGACCGGTACAGGCAACTGCCATGTATATGTGGACAAGGATGCAGACTTTGATATGGCTGTTAATATTATTAACAATGCAAAGACACAAAGAATCAGTGTCTGCAATGCATGTGAGTCGATTGTAGTACACAGTGCCATAGCGGAGGAGTTTCTGCCAAAGCTGTACGATAAGCTAAGAGAGCATCATGTACAGCTGCACTGTGATGAAAGAGCGCAGGCAATTCTTGCCGGAAGAGATGATGTGACAGAGGCCACTGCCGATGACTGGGGTATGGAGTATCTTGATTACATTATGTCTGTAAAGATTGTTGACAGCATTGATGAGGCAATCGAGCATATCAACAGATACAACACATCACATTCAGAGGCAATCATCACAAATGATTATGACAACGCACAGAAGTTCTTAAATGAGATAGATGCTGCATGCGTTTATGTAAATGCCTCAACCAGATTTTCTGATGGAAATGAATTCGGCTTTGGAGCTGAGATAGGAATCAGCACACAGAAGCTTCACGCAAGGGGACCTATGGGGCTTGAAGCACTGACTAGCTACAAATATATTATTTACGGCAGTGGTCAGATCAGGGAATAGTCAGGTAAAGTATCATAGAATTAATTTGAGAGGAAACATAATATAACATGAGCTACGATATAGATATAACAAAGACACCACCGGCACATGAGCCTGAGAGGCAGTATTACTACATGGAAAAGGCAAAGGATTTTGTTGAAAAGAAATCTAAAGAAATCGGCCGTCCTATGACTTATTTTGTAAAGACATTCGGGTGTCAGATGAATGCCCGCGACTCAGAAAAGCTTGTCGGAATACTCGAGCAGATAGGCTACGTGGAAGGAACTGATGAGCACTCTGATTTCATTGTATACAACACCTGTACCGTACGTGAGAATGCTAACAACAAGGTGTACGGCAGACTTGGGTATCTGCAGAATTACAAGAAAAAGAATCCTCTGATGAAGATTGCTCTCTGCGGCTGCATGATGCAGGAGCCGGAGGTTGTTGAAAATATCAAAAAGCACTATAAGTTTGTAGATATCGTATTCGGAACCCACAATATATTCAAGTTTGCAGAGATTTTGTGCAACAATATCGAGTCTGGCTCACAGGTGATTGACATATGGAAGGATACCAATCAGATTGTCGAAGATCTGCCGGTGAAGAGAAAGTTCTCTTTCAAATCAGGTGTCAATATCATGTTTGGCTGCAACAATTTCTGCAGCTACTGTATTGTGCCATACGTAAGAGGTCGTGAGAGAAGCAGGGAGCCTAAGGATATCATAAGAGAGATAGAAAAGCTTGTTGCAGACGGAGTGTGCGAGATAATGCTTCTCGGACAGAATGTCAACTCATACGGTAAAACTCTTGACAATCCTATAACCTTTGCAGAGCTTCTTCGCGAGGTCAATAAGATTGAGGGACTTAAGAGGATTCGTTTTATGACATCTCATCCAAAGGATTTATCCGATGACCTGATTATGGCAATAAAGGAGTGCGACAAGGTGTGCAAGCATATGCATCTGCCGCTTCAGTCAGGAAGCTCAAGAGTGCTTAAGGAGATGAACAGGCACTATGACAAGGAAAAATATCTCGACGAGGTAAAGAGACTTCGTGAGCAGATTCCTGATATTGCAATCACAACTGATATCATTGTGGGCTTCCCGGGAGAGACTGAGGAGGATTTCCTTGAGACAATGGATGTTGTCAAGCAGGTCAGATATGACAGTGCTTTTACATTTATTTACTCAAAGAGAACAGGCACACGCGCAGCTACCATGGAGAATCAGGTGCCGGATGATGTGGTTAAGGACAGGTTTGACAGGCTCTTAAAGGAGGTTCAGACTATCTCATCAGAAAAGGCAAAATGCTATGAGGGCAAAGTGGTGCCGGTACTTGCAGAGGAAATGGACGACCAGAAGGACGGCTATGTGACCGGACGTATGGACAATAATTCAATCGTACATTTTCCGGGTACCGAGGATATGATTGGAAATATCTACAATGTGAAGCTTAATGAGTGCAGAGGCTTTTACTATATGGGAGAGATAAAAGAGGATGCGTAAGCGTTTTGGCAGAAATGATATAATCCTGATATCGGTTATTGTAATTATCTCTGTCGCTCTGCTTCTTATATGGAAGCTTGTATATTTAAAGGGACAGGATACGGATAGCGATGCATGTGTCGAGGTGACTATCGATGGAAGGGCCTATGGCACATATCCGCTTTCAAAGGATGATACAATTGAGATAAAAAACGGCGATGGCGATATTACTAACACCCTTGTCATAAAGGGCGGTGTGGCAGATATGACCTCTGCCGACTGTCTGGATCATCTGTGTGTGAAGCAGAAGGCGATATCCAAGGAGGGAGAGTCGATTATCTGTCTGCCGAATAAGGTTGTTGTGACGGTAAAAAGCGACACGAAATCCGATATAGATTCGATATCCAAGTGATACCCGAACATTTTTATAGAAAGAATGAGATAAATGAAAACCAGAAAGATTGCATATCTTGGTATGCTTATGGCACTGGCACTGGTGCTAAGCTATGTTGAGTCACTTATACCGTTTGCGGTAGGCATACCGGGAGTGAAGCTTGGACTTACAAATATAGTGACAGTAATCATGCTTTATATAGCAGCACCCATGGAGACATTTCTGCTATGTGTATTTCGTGCGGTGCTTTCAGGATTTATGTTTGGAAATGCGTTCAGCATCATATATTCACTGGCAGGCTGTATACTAAGCTTTATCGTTATGTACCTGCTTAAGAAATCAGATAAATTCAGTTCGGTTTCAATAAGCCTGGTCGGTGGAGTGTGTCACAATATAGGACAGATAATAGTTGCGGCTATAGTTTTGTCAACCTACAGCGTAGTGTATTATATTCCGGTGCTTCTTGTGGCAGGATGCATCACGGGACTTGTGATTGGAATAGTAGCTTCACAGGTGCTTTTAAGAATTTCTGACAGCTTTCATGTATAGTTTTAATGGGCTGTAATCTACGTATATTTAATAACAAAAGGAGATGCTGCTGTTTTTATGCCTGTGTGTCAGGCTACAGTCGAAACAGTAACAAATGGATTCAATGTATGCATATATAAAAGGAGAGCTTGCAGAAAAAAATATAGACAGCATTGTAGTGGAGGCAGCAGGTGTAGGCTATCTCATTTACATACCGACGCAGTATTTTGATATGCTGCCCGACGAGGGAGAGGATGTAAAAATTTACACCTACCTATGTGTCAGGGAGGATGCCATGATACTTTACGGTTTTTTGAGCAAGGATGATCTTGAAATCTTTAAGCTGCTGATTACGGTCAGCGGAATCGGACCAAAGGGCGGCCTTGCGATTTTGTCAACTCTGCCTGCCGATGATTTACGTTTTGCGATTCTATCGGGCGACTCAAAGGCTATATCAAAGGCACCGGGAATAGGTGCAAAGACGGCTCAGAGAGTGATACTTGATTTAAAGGACAAGCTGTCGCTTGAGGATGCATTTGAAAAGAAGCTTGAGAATCAGACTTCCGGTGCTGCTGTATCCATGAACAGCACTGTGAAAAATGATGCTGTCATGGCGCTCAATGCGCTTGGATACTCATCTACTGAGAGTCTTAAGGCAGTGTCCAAGGTTGATATCACAGAGGATATGGATGTAGAGGATGTGCTGAAGCTTGCGCTCAAAAATATGGGCTGATTGATAAAAGCTGTAAGCTTAAAACAGAAACGGGGAACAAAACGTGAAAAGAGTAATTTCCACACAATTGCAGGAAGAGGACATAAAGATAGAGAAATCCCTGCGTCCTATGTATTTTGATGACTATATCGGTCAGCAGAAGATAAAGGACAATTTAAAAATATATATTGAAGCCGCAAAATCAAGGGGCGAAGCGCTTGATCATGTGCTGTTTTACGGACCACCGGGGCTTGGAAAGACAACGCTTGCTGGAATCATTGCAAATGAGATGGGTACAAAGATAAAGGTGACCTCCGGTCCTGCAATAGGTAAGCCGGGAGAGATGGCAGCCATACTCAACGGACTTTCTGAGGGAGATATACTGTTTGTCGATGAGATTCACAGATTAAACCGTCAGGTGGAGGAGGTGCTCTATCCTGCCATGGAGGATTACGCCATTGATATCATGATTGGTAAGGGCGAGTCTGCAAAGTCAATCAGATTTAACCTGCCAAAATTCACCCTTGTAGGTGCAACAACGAGGGCGGGCATGCTGTCAGCGCCTCTTCGCGACAGGTTTGGCGTGGTAAATCACATGGAGTTTTACACTGTCGATGAGCTAAAGCATATTATCGTCAATTCCGCAAAGGTGCTTGGAGTTGAGATAGATGACAAGGGAGCCTACGAGATGGCGCGTCGTTCAAGGGGTACCCCAAGACTTGCAAACAGACTGCTAAAGCGTGTCAGGGATTTTGCGCAGGTCAAGTATGACGGCAAAATCACCTATGATGTGGCAAGCTTTGCGCTGGACATTTTGGAGGTGGACAAGTACGGACTGGATTTGAATGACAGAAATATACTTCTCACCATCATTGACAAGTTTGCGGGAGGACCGGTAGGTCTTGATACGCTTGCGGCGGCAATAGGTGAGGATGCCGGAACCATTGAGGATGTTTACGAGCCGTATCTGGTGAAGAACGGCTTCATAAACCGCACACCAAAGGGACGTGTGGCAACAGAACTAGCCTTTGAGCATTTTGAGAGAAAAAAGGCTTAAAGTTGCAATTTATATCTATAAGGCATATAATAATTAAGTATTTGATATTGAAATTGATATTAATATTAATATAGCTGGTTTGAATAAATGTGAAAACGGAGGATGATTAAATGTCTGCAAAAACAAATGCCGAGGTGGTAATAGACGGAAAGGTTTACACACTGTCAGGATATGAGAATGAGGAATACTTACAGAAGGTTGCGGCATACATCAACAACAAGATTGCAGAGTTTGATGATATGGATGAGTATAAGCATCTTCCGGGCAATATGAAGAGCACACTTATTGAGCTCAATATTGCTGATGATTATTTCAAGGCAAAGGCACTTGTCGAAAAGCTCGAGGGTGATATAGAGAATAAGGATAAGGAAATATACGATTTAAAGCATGATTTAATTTCCAATCAGGTAAAGACCGAGAATGCTGAGGCAAGCATGAAGGAGCTTGAGGCACAAAACAAAGAGCTTTTACTCAACAAGGCGAGACTTGAGGCAACTCTTGAGGAGTCACTTCTTGATGGAAAAAAGCCTGTTAAAAAATCTGCACATGCTTCTAAAGGGGCAAATGACAGTAGCGATAAATAGCAATAAAAGGGGAACAGTTATCGTACACTGTTCCCTATTTTATTGCAGGTTTATATGATATCAAATGAGCATCTATATGAGGAAATATATGAGAAATAAAGATTTTGAACTGCTTGCACCGGCAGGCAACCTTGAGATATTTAAGGGCGTGATAGAAAGCGGCGCCGATGCTGTGTATGTGGGCGGAAGCATGTTTGGAGCCAGGGCATATGCCAATAATTTCACAGAAGAGGAGCTTTTAGAGGCAATTGATTTTGCGCATTTACGAGGAGTAAAGGTGTATCTGACGGTCAATACGCTGATTAAAAACAGTGAGTTTTCAAAGCTCTACGACTACCTGCTTGTGTACTACAAAAGAGGGCTTGATGCAGTGATAGTGCAGGATATTGGAGTGGTGAAGGCTATCCATGAGTATTTTCCGTCAATGGAGTTACATACGAGTACACAGATGACGGTGACTGGAGCAGACGGAGTGCGTTTCCTTTCGCAGTTTGGAGTGACGCGTGTGGTCATGGCAAGGGAGGTTTCTCTTGCCGAGATGAAGCGCATACATGAGGAAACCGGCATGGAGCTTGAAGCCTTTGTGCACGGAGCATTGTGCTATTCGTATTCCGGACAGTGCCTTTTCAGCAGTATTTTAGGTGGTAGAAGCGGAAACAGAGGCCGCTGTGCACAGCCGTGCAGACTGCCGTATACCGTGGAGGGCAAAAAGGATGAATACATTTTAAGCCTTAAGGATATGTGTGGTATAAAGGCCCTTGACAAGCTGCATGATGCAGGTGTTTATTCGCTCAAGATTGAGGGACGTATGAAGCAGCTTGAGTATGCATGCGGAGTGGTAAAATACTACAGAAGCTATATTGACAGCAAAAAGCCTGTTAGTGATGCTGATTATGACAGGATAAAGGCACTTGGAAACCGCTGTGGTTTCACAGACAGGTATTATTTCGACCACAATGGCTCTGATATGGTGACTTATGTGAAGCCTAATTTCGTTTCAAATGCTGCAGAGCCTTCGCCTGAAAAAAGAAAGCTTTCGATAGAGGGAGAGCTTGTTTTAAGAGAGGGGGAGCCCGGAAGCCTCACTGTAAAAAGAGATGATGTGACATACAAAGCTTCAATAGAACCTGTCAGTGCCGCACTTAAGGCACCGCTTGATAAAAAGGCCGCTATCGACAGGATAAACAAAACCGGTGATACAGACTTTGAGTTTTCACATATTAAAGCTCAAATCGGAGAAAACGTCTTTGTGCCAAACGGAGCACTAAACAAGCTGCGGCGTGATGCAATTTCAGGGCTTTGTGATAAGCTGTTGAAAAAGTATTACAGGGATGACGCACGATACACTGATATGTCAAGACTTACAGCACTCCCTGAGCATGTCGTAAAAAGCGACGCAGCACATGATGAAGCTATAAATGATTACACCACCATATGCTCGTGTATGACACGCGCGCAGCTTGATACACTTATTGGCTATGAATGCTTTGATGTATTTTATCTGGATTTTGACATGTATGACAGGAATACTCTGATACAGCAGTTTGCAGATGATGTGAAATGCCTTACAAAGCGAAATAAGAAGGTGTATCTAATGCTTCCTACGATATTCAGGGCAGATTCATCGGATTATTTTGTATCTATCGCAAAAGAGCTTGATAAGGTAAGTTTCGAGGGCTTTGTTGTGAAAAATTACGAGGAGCTTTATCTGACAGAAAATCTGTTTACAGGGAAAAAAGTTATTTTGGACCACAATATGTATACCTTTAATGATGTTTCAAAGAGTGCTTTTTTTGAACACGGAGTAAGTGGTGACACAGTGCCGCTTGAACTCAATTCAAGGGAGATTATGCATAGAAACAATATAGGCTCGCAGATGATAGTCTATGGATATTATCCGCTTATGACAACTGCCAATTGTGTGCACAAAAACACAAAGGGCTGTGATAAAAAGCAAAAGCTTATATATTTAAAGGACAGGTACAATAAATCCTTTGCAGTTTGTAACAACTGTAAGGAGTGCTATAATACAATATATAATTCACTGCCTACCATGCTCACAAAGAACATAAGTAAGCTTAAGGAGGCAGGTATCAGAAGTTTTAGATACAGCTTTACAATCGAGACTCCAAAGCAGATTAAGGCGGTTATGGATGATAAGGTAGCTGAATATACAAACGGACATTATAAAAGAGGAGTAGAATAACATGGTACATCTGATAGTACAGCTTTCCAAGTATATTATGATAATACTTTTTCTCATATATACTTTTTTATGCTTTCATTTATTCAAGTATCCCGACAAGCCGAAAAAGCAGAGGCATATATATAATCTGCAGAGATTTTATATGTTTCTGATTCATTTAGATGGTTTTTTGGTGCTCTTTGTCACGACAATGGATACAAAGATAATAGGATTTTATATAGCACAGCTTGTGCTTTTTGAATCAATTTATTTGATTTATCATAAGTTTTATAAGAATGCCTCAGAGCTTGTGCTAAACAACATGGTGATGATGCTTTGTATTAGCATGATTATTCTAACGAGAATTTCGTTTGACAAGGCATTAAGGCAGTTTGTTTTTGTACTTGCCGGAACGATATTTGCGTTTTTAATACCGCTTATCATGCAAAAAGGCACGATGTTTCGAAAATTGACATGGACTTATGCAGGAGTAGGAATAGTTGGACTCTTGTCGGTGCTTGTGGTAGGAGTGGCGAGCAGGGGAGCAAAGCTCTCTTTGACATTTGGTCCTGTTTCAATTCAGCCATCTGAGTTTGTGAAGATACTTTTTGTGTTTTTTATAGCATCCATGCTGTATAAATCAACTGATTTAAAGCAGCTTGCCATAACAAGCAGCGTATCGGCAGTGTTTGTGCTGATACTTGTTGCATCAAACGACCTCGGTGGAGCACTTTTGTATTTCTTTACATATCTGGTCATGATTTATGTTGCTACAAAAAGGTTTTATATTTTTGCCGGAGGTCTTGCGTTTGTGGGGCTTGGAATGTACGCAGGCTATCATCTGTTTTCGCATGTGAAGAACAGAATTGTTGCATGGCTTGATCCTCTTTCTGTTATAGACAAGGCCGGCTATCAGGTGTGTCAGTCGCTCTTTGCCATAGGTACAGGCGGACTGTTTGGTTTTGGACTGGGACAGGGACTGCCAAATAAGATACCTATTGTGTCAAAGGACTTTATCATAGCGGCTATCTCAGAGGAGATGGGCGGTATATTTGCTGTCTGCCTCATTATGGTTTGTGTCAGCTGCTTTCTTATGATATTTAATCTTTCCATGCAGATGAAGGATGCATTTTACAAGTATGTGGCGCTGGGACTTGGCAGTGTGTATGCGCTTCAGGTGCTTTTAACTGTCGGCGGCTCAACCAAGTTTATACCGATGACCGGTGTGACGCTGCCGCTTGTGAGCTACGGTGGCAGCTCGCTTCTATCTACGATGATTATTTTTGGAATGATACAGGGCATGTATATTATGCAGGCAGCCCCTGAAAAAAGGAGAAATATAGATGACAAGAGACGAAAGGACCATGAGACAAAAAACAGACAAAAGCAGACAGCTAAAGAGCCGGGGGCGCAGGGAAGTCAACAGAGAAGGAGAAAACCGGCAGCAGGCGGCAAAAACAGCACGAAGACACAGAAATAGAGAGTATGCGGTTGTTACATATTTTTTCCTTATAGTTTTTGTTGGATTGATAGGTTATTTCTTATATTTCCAGTTTGTAAAAAGCGACGAATTCATCAACAGCCCATACAATTCGCTGCAGGATCTTTTCTCTAAGAATGTAGTGAGGGGCGAGATACAGACTAAGGATGGACATGTCATAGCACGGACAAATGTCAGCTCGGATGCATCTGAGACAAGGGAATACCCTGACGGCAAGATGTTTGCGCATGTGGCAGGCTTTGCCGTAAACGGTAAGGCCGGGCTTGAAAAGCAGGAAAATTTCTCATTGCTTCGCTCACATGAGTTTTTCCTTGACCAGATAGTAAATGATATAAGCGGTAAGAAAAATACCGGTGATAATGTCATAACCACACTGGATTACGAAGCACAGGCGGCTGCATACAATGCACTTGACGACTATGAAGGTGCTGTCATTGCAATTGAGCCGAAGACAGGAAAGATTGCAGTTATGGTGTCAAAGCCTGATTATGACCCAAACACCATAGCAAGTGACTGGGAGAGCGTAAACGGTGAGGGCAGCACTTCTCTTTACAACAGGGCAACACAGGGACAGTATGCTCCGGGCTCAGTGTTTAAGATTTTTACAGCACTTGAGTATTATAACGAAAATCCGTCTACATACAACGACTACAGCTTTGATTGTGACGGCAGTATTACAAAGGACGGCTTTACAATCCACTGCGCCGGCAATAAATCACACGGACAGGAGGACTTAACAAAGTCGTTTGCCAAGTCATGTAACTCGTCATTTTCCAATATAGGTCTTTTGGTGGATAACAATAAGCTTAATACCTTGTGTGACGATATGCTTTTCAACAAGAATCTGCCTATAGCCTTTGATTCAAAAAAGAGTAAATTTGCACTGGATAACAATGCTTCGTCAGCTCTGACCATGCAGACCACGATAGGTCAGGGAAACACGCTTGTTTCACCGCTTCACATGTGCATGATTGCCGGTGCAATCTGCAATGATGGAAATCTGATGAGGCCATATCTGGTAGACCATACGGAAAATGCGAGCGGGGCGCTTGTGGAGCAGAATAAACCGGCTTCATACAAGCAGATTATGTCAAAGGATCAGGCAGCTTTTCTTCAGAATCTTATGGCAGCAGTGGTATCTGATGGAACAGGCGCAAAGCTAAGCGATCAGAGCTATGAGGCCTTTGGAAAGACCGGAACTGCCCAGGTATCAGATTCTACAGACCAGACAAATGCCTGGTTTGTGGGCTATGGAAAAAAGGATGGCTACAATGATCTGGCAATCGCAGTAATTGTGGAGGATTCGGGTGCCGGAAGCACATATGCGGTGCCGGTGGCAAAAAAGGTATTTGATAAATATTTCAATGAATAGGCTTGTTGCACTTTTTTTAGAAGTAGGTTATACTTAAGTGTAATGACAGACGTTATCGTTCATATTTCGCTTGAACTGACAGATAGCGTTTAAACCACACTTGGAGGAATGGCAATGATAGAAGCAACGAGCTGTGGCGGTGTGGTAATCTTTCGTGGCAAAATATTACTCTTATACAAGAACTACAGGAACAGGTACGAGGGGTGGGTACTGCCCAAGGGAACTGTGGAATCTGATGAAGAGTACAAGGACACTGCAATCCGTGAAGTGAAAGAGGAGACTGGTGCCAGTGCAACGATAATCCAATACGTGGGTAAGAGCCACTATTCTTTTACCGTGCCACATGATACAGTGGAAAAGGATGTACACTGGTATCTTATGATGGGCGAAAGTTATTATAGTAAACCGCAAAGAGAAGAGTATTTCATGGATTCAGGGTTTTACAAGTATCACGAGGCATATCATCTGCTCAAGTTTGCAAATGAGAAGCAGATACTTGAGAAGGCTTACAATGAGTACCTGGATTTAAAGAAAAGTAACTTATGGGGGACACACAAGTATTATTAGTATTATTAAAAAGCAGTTTTAAAAACTGCTTTTTGAGGTTTTGGAATGAAATGGTATGAGGATTTATTTGTAGGAGAGTCTGTTACCGGAAAGATAAAGAAAATCAAGTGGAAGATAGAGCATAATGCCGGCATGCTTCACACATACATCATCACGTTTCCGTCAAATGAGGAAAATCTTTTGGATATCATTCCGACAAGAGAATTGCTGCAAAAGGGATATCCTAAGAAGAATCTGCACATAATCGCAGTAGCGGGTAATTATGATGAGGCGCTTTTGCTGGTCTGTGATATTGTTAATGAGACATACGAAAATACAGGTAAAACAGATGTGAAGAGCTATTTAAAGAGCAGACGGAGGAAATAGATAGATGATATTTACGATTTTAAAGGTCATAGGCATCATACTCCTTGTAGTGCTTGCTCTTATACTTACAGCGCTGCTTTGCGTACTGTTTGTGCCGGTCAAGTACAGGGCTGTCGGAAGCTTTGACAATACAGACATAAGAGCAAAAGCACATGTGTCATGGCTTTTTCATTTGTTTGCACTGCATATAGAGTATGCACAGGAGACTGACGGATATATAAGGCTTGCTTTTGTGAAGAAGAAGCTGTTTGATAATTATGAGGCTTTGGATGATGACGATATGGATGAGGCAGCTAAAACTGAAACAGAAGATAAAGTCAGTGAAAACACCGTGGATGAGCCTCAAATACCGGCAGATGAGTCAGAACACATCGCAGATGAACAGACAGAGAATGAAAGCACAGCACAGACTCATAACGAGCAAAGGACAGTAACTGATGAGAATCAGCATATAAAACAACAAACTAAGCTCACTCATCAAAAAACGTATAAAAAGCCACACAAAAAGTCACATAAAAAGCAATTTAAAGATAAGTCAGAAAAAATAAAAAACTGTATCTATAAGCTAAAAAGAGAATACAGTGATGAGAGAAATAAAGCTGCTTTTTTACATCTGAAAAAAGAGCTTTTTATCATTCTTAAAAGAATATGCCCAAGGAGGCTTAAGCTTACAATGGTTTATTCAACCGGCTCGCCGGATACAACAGGCATTTCATTAGGTATTTTAGCATGTTTTCCTGTCGGCTATACAAACAGATGGCGGATTACACCCGATTTCGAGAGTGAAAATCCATATGCAAAGGGCAGCTTTGATATAAAGGGGCATGTGATAGTAATAAGTATTTTAGCGGCAACACTTAGAATTTTATTTGATAAAAACTGCCGCAGATTATATAATAGGATAAGCAGATAGGAGGAAGATATTATGGCAGATAATAGTTTCAATAACACGGTAGAGTCACTTTTTAAGGGGATGGACAGCTTTATCACTACAAAGACGGTGGTTGGTGATGCGATTCATATAGGGGATACAATCATACTTCCGCTTGTGGATGTGTCGTTTGGAGTGGCAGCAGGAGCATTTTCGGCAGAAAAGAAAAATAACGGAGCCGGTGGTATGGGCGGAAAGATTCAGCCTAGTGCAGTGCTCGTTATCCAGAATGGACAGACAAAGCTTGTCAATGTAAAGAATCAGGACGGCATGACAAAGATACTTGATATGGTGCCGGACATTGTAAGCCGTTTCTCAAAGGGAAAAAATGATGACCTTAATCTCGACGATGTAAAGGTAGACGAGGCAGAGGACGATAAGCAGGATTAATTTCATATATGAAAGCAAATAAAAAGGACATCCAAACGGATGTCCTTTAAAATTCAAAAGATTCAAAAATAAAGACTAAGCTCTCTCAACTTTGCCAGATCTTAAACATGAAGTACATACATATAACTTCTGTGGAACTCCATTGACCTTGCAAGAAACCTTCTTAATGTTTGACTTCCAAACATGATTTGATCTTCTATGAGAATGGCTGACATTATTTCCATAATGAACACCTTTTTCACAAATTGCACATTTTGCCATGATATTGCACCTCCTTGCATTTCACTAAGCTTACCATACTCTTAAGCTCACAACAAATGTATTCTATCAGATTAAAATAAAGAATGCAAGGATAAAATATAAAAATATTTGCTTTTTGTGAAAAAAAAGGTATAATAACATTAGCTACGTCACAATATGATGGAGGTATATATTATGAAGGGACAGATGGATACCCAATATGGACAAATTTTAATTGATACAGATGTTATTGCAACCTATGCAGGCTCTGTAGCTGTAGAGTGCTTTGGAATAGTAGGCATGGCAGCGGTCAACATGAAGGATGGTCTTGTAAAGCTTTTAAAGAGAGATTACCTGAACCATGGAATAAATGTAAAGGTAGATGAGAACAACGAAATTACCATTGATTTTCATGTAATAGTAGCGTATGGTATTTCGATCGGCACTGTTTCGGACAATCTTATCGAGACGGTTAAGTACAAGGTTGAGTCATTTACAGGAATGAAAATTGCAAAGATCAATATTTACGTTGAGGGCGTAAGGGTAATTGATTAAGGAGGACTACAAAAAGTGGAGATCACAAGCATTAATTCAAAGCTCCTTGCAAGGATGTTTCTTGCGGGAGCCAAGAATCTTGATTCAAAGAAAGACTGGATAAATGAGCTGAATGTATTCCCGGTACCGGATGGTGATACCGGAACAAATATGACAATGACAATCATGTCTGCGGCCAAGGAGGTCAGCTCGCTCACAAATCCTACCATGGCAGAGCTTGCAAAGGCTATTTCATCAGGCTCTTTAAGAGGTGCCAGAGGAAACTCGGGTGTTATCTTATCACAGCTTTTCAGAGGCTTCTGCAAGGTTATAAAGGAATACGATGAGATAGATGTCACTATTCTTTGTGAGGCATGCCAGAAGGCGGTTGAGACAGCTTACAAGGCAGTTATGAAGCCAAAGGAAGGAACTATCCTTACAGTGGCAAAGGGCGCAGCAGAAAAGGCTCTGGAGCTGTCAGACGAAACAGAGGATGTTGTCACATTTGTTGAAGAGGTTATAAAGCAGGCTGAGTATGTGCTTGACCAGACACCGGAGATGCTTCCTGTATTAAAGCAGGCAGGTGTTGTGGATTCGGGCGGACAGGGACTTGTTCAGGTATTAAAGGGAGCATATGATGCTCTTATCGGCAAGGAGATTGACTATACAATCGAGGGCGCACCAACAGGAGCAGCTCCTGCAAAGATTTCGGCTGAGACAGAGGCAGAGATTAAGTTTGGTTACTGCACAGAGTTTATTATTGTACTCAATGCGCCAATGTCAGACAATGAGGAGCACGCATACAAGGCATTCCTCGAGTCAATCGGTGACTCTATAGTCGTTGTAGCTGACGATGAGATCGTAAAGACTCACGTACATACAAACGACCCTGGACTTGCACTGCAGAAGGCACTTACCTTCGGTTCACTCAGCAAGATAAAGATCGATAATATGCGTGAGGAGCATCAGGAAAAGCTCATCAAGGATTCACAGAAGCTTGCAGCACAGCAGAAGGCTGAGGAAGAGGCTTATGAAGCTGCTCAGGCTGATGAAAAGACAAATAACATGCCTGCAAAGGAAATGGGCTTTGTATCTGTTTCAATCGGAGAAGGCATGAATGAAGTGTTTAGAGGCCTTGGAGTGGACTATCTCATAGAGGGTGGTCAGACCATGAACCCTAGCACAGAGGATATGCTCAACGCTATCGAGCATGTAAATGCGAAGACAGTATTTATCCTGCCAAACAACAAGAATATCATCATGGCTGCAAACCAGGCAGTAGACCTTGTTGAGGATAAACAGATTATTGTTATCCCTACAAAGACTATTCCACAGGGTATCACAGCGCTTGTAAATTATATACCTGACCACAGCGCTGAGGAGAATAAAGAGCAGATGATGGCTGAGATAGAAAATGTCAAGACAGGACAGGTGACATATGCAGTCCGCGATACTGAGATTGACGGAAAAACCATCAAGCAGAACGACTTCATGGGAATCGGAGACAAGAGCATCCTTTCTGTTGGAACAGACTTAAAGGCTACCACACTTGAGATGGTAGATGCCATGGTAGATGAGGATTCTGCGATTGTCAGCATCTATTTCGGAAGTGATTCTGATGAGGACTCAGCTAATGAGCTTGCAGCAGCAATCGAAGAGAAATATCCTGATGTAGAGGTTGAGGTCAACGATGGCGGACAGCCAATCTACTATTATGTTATTTCTGTAGAGTAAAGCCTTTTAAAGAATATAAATGATATTTATTATATTTAGGAGCAAATATGGACATAGCTTCACCGATTACCGCGGTTAAGGGAATCGGGGAAAAAACACAAAAAGCATTTGCTAAAATGGGAGTATACACCGTTGGTGATATACTCCTTCATTTTCCCCGGGATTATGTAAAGTTTCCGGAAATAACGGATATTGATGAACTGAATAATGTAAATGAGAGCAGCACCTATGCCATCCATGCTGTGATTAAAAAGGCACCTGTAGTGAAAAATACAGCGAGAATGCAGATTACATTGCAGGATATCGGCTCGCCCGAGCATATGATACAGCTGGTATGGTACCGTATGCCATACCTTAAGGCACAGCTTGTGCAGGGGAGACATCTTATATTTTACGGACATATTAAGCCAAAGGGCGGCAGATATGTTATGGAGCAGCCTGTGGTGTATGAGGTGCAAAAGTACGAGGCTATACGCGATACACTGCAGCCTGTGTATTCCGTGACAAGCGGTGTGACAAACAATCTGATAGTCAAGACGATAAAGGAGACTCTGTCACATGATACACTGCTGTCAGATTATCTGCCTAAGGATATAAGGCACAGATACGGCTTTTGCGAGTACAATTATGCCATGAAGCAGATACATTTCCCTGATGACTTTGACGCGCTTGTGGAGGCAAGAAGACGGCTTGTTTTTGATGAGTTTTTTCTCTTTATCATGGGCATGCGGTATCAGAATAAAAAGCAGCAGAAGGACAAAAATGAGTTTGAGTTTACGGATGATGCTTTTATAGACAGAATGATTGAGAAGCTTCCATATGAGCTGACAGGCGCGCAGAAGAAGACAATAGATGAGATAAAGCAGGATATTAAAAGCCCTTATGTGATGCAGAGGCTTATTCAGGGCGATGTGGGCTCAGGAAAGACGATTGTTGCTTTTCTTCTTATGGCGTGGGCGTCAAAATGTGGCTATCAGTCTGCTATTATGGCTCCGACGGAGGTCCTTGCAAACCAGCATTACGAGACGTTTTGCTCACTGGTTAGTCAGTTTGGACTTGACAGTCCTGTTGTGCTTCTTACCGGCTCCATGACGGCAAAGCAGAAAAGAGAGGCCTATGAGCGCCTTGAAAACGAGAAAAATGCGCTTATTATAGGCACTCATGCGCTCATACAGGAGAAAGCGGATTTTTCCAATCTGTCGCTTGTTATCACAGATGAGCAGCACAGATTTGGCGTGAAGCAGAGAGAGAGCTTCTCGGATAAGGGAAGAAAGCCACATATACTTGTGATGAGTGCCACTCCGATACCGCGTACTTTAGCAATAATCATATACGGTGATATGGATATCTCTGTCATAAATGAGGTGCCGGCAAAGAGGCTTCCGATCAAGAACTGTGTGGTTGGCACGGCGTTCAGGCCAAAGGCCTACAGCTTCATCGAGGAGCAGGTGAGAGCCGGTCATCAGGCGTATGTTATATGTCCTCTTGTGGAGGAAACCGAAAACTCGGAAGGGGAAAATGTCACAGACTATGCAAATGTGCTTAAAGCGGCACTGCCAAAGGATATCACTGTAGATGTGCTTAACGGCAGGATGAAGAGCAAGGCAAAGGATGAGGTGATGCAGCGCTTTGCAAATAATGAGTCGCAGGTGCTTGTGTCCACAACAGTCGTGGAGGTTGGTGTAAATGTGCCCAATGCAACTGTCATGATGATAGAGAATGCAGACAGGTTTGGACTTGCACAGCTTCATCAGCTAAGAGGCCGTGTAGGCAGGGGGGATGCACAGTCGTATTGCATTTTCATCAATTCGTCAAATTCAAAGAAATCAAAAAAACGTCTGGAGATACTAAATAAATCAAATGATGGCTTTTATATAGCAAGTGAGGATTTAAAGCTCAGAGGTCCCGGGGATTTCTTTGGAATCAGGCAGAGTGGAGACCTTGCGTTTGCACTTGCGGATGTGTATCAGGACAGCGATGTGCTAAAGGAAGCATCTGAGATGGTGGATGAGGTGCTTGAAGCAGACCCGGCGCTTTGTACACCGGAAAACAGAATACTGAAAAAGAAAATGGATGAATTTGCAAAAGAACAATTAAAGAGAATGAATCTGTGATGAGCTTAAATGGCTAAAATAAAAGCTGATATAGCATGCAGGACTATGCATGTGTATATCAGCTTTTTTACTTTAAGCGTTTTGGAATGGTTATGAAATTGTTATGAAATAAGTATAATCTGCTTACTCAATCTGCCTGATATCGGATATATCCGGGTGAATCGTGAGAGAATAGTTTGTGTAATACACGACAAAGCCGGCTGCGGCACCGTTTGGCTTTTTGACATTTTTCTTTTGCAGATAGTCTATCTCTACCTTGTCGGCATTTTTGCCCTTTGAGTAGTAGCCTGCGAGCTTGCCGGCCTCCTCAAAGGTGCTGTCCGGCAGCTCTTTGTTTTCAGCTTTTACAATGACATGTGAGCCGGGCATGCCCTTGGCGTGGAACCACCAGTCGTTTCCGGTTGCCAGCTTGAAGGTGAGCTCATCGTTCTGGTAGTTGTTTTTGCCAACGTACATATCAAAGCCGTCTGATGAGATATAGTGGAAGGGTTTGCTCTTTACCTTCTGTTTCTTTGAACCCTTTCCTTTTTTGATAAAACCGTATTCTATCAGCTCATCCTTTATCTGGACGAGGTCGTCTGCGCTTAAGGCAATATCCAGTGAATTCTGAATTGATTCGAGATGGTCTATCTGACCTTTTGTTTCAAGAATCAGCTCGTTCAATGCCTCGGCAGTACGTTTCATCTTTCCGTATTTGTCAAAGTATTTCTGCGCGTTCTCGGCAGGAGTTTTTGTGTTGTCGATAGGGATTTTGATGATTTTGTTGTCATCATAATAGTTTGCAGCTTCAAGAAACTTGTCGTCCGGTGTAAGTCCGTAGCCGAATGCGTTGATAAGCTCGCCGTACACCTTGTACTTTTCGCGTTTTTCGGAGTCCTTAAGCTGCTTCATCTGCAGGGAATATTTCTTCTGGTTTCGCTCCAAGAGGGTATTTACGTGTTTTCTCAGGTCGGCTGACTTCTGGCGTATACGTGTATAGGCGTTTCTCTCAGAGTAGTAAAGCTCTAAAACCTCTGATATGGATTCATATTTTGTGACCGTTAAATCGCTATACTGAGTCAGCTCTATTGAAGAAAATTCCTTTGGTTCATTGCCGTCACGCACGATATTCGGCGTAAAACGATTATTTTTTATGTCCTCCATCATCCATGTGAAGTTGCTTCCCAGGTGCAAAAGCTCATCGTGTGAGTAGGCAGCTACCGGTGCGTCGGCGTCAAGGCCTGCCCTGTGAGCCAGCTCATTTGCCGCAAGGGGGCTGATGCCTGAAAAGGATGAGTAGATAGCCTTTGAAACAGTAAGCGGCTTTACTGATATAATATCCACAAACTGCTTCGAATCTACAGTCAGAGGATTATATTTATCCTCCTGTGTTGCGGGGATGGTGTAGGCTCTGCCCGGAAGCACCTCACGCACAGAGCTTACGGATGCGGGAATACGCTTGGCACTGTCTATTATCGTACCATCGGAGTCGGTAAAGATGATGTTTGAATATTTGCCCATCAGCTCGATAATAAGCACCTTGTGACATAGATCGCCCATCTCGTTTAAGTGCTCGATTTCAAAGTTTATGATACGCTCCATGCCCGGCTGGTAAATCTTTGTGATGCGTCCGTTTGCTATATGCTTTCTTAAAACCATGCAAAATGTAGGGGCAGTGAGAGGGCTTACCTTATTTGTGGATGTCAGGTAGATGAATGGAAGCGATGCACTTGCAGACATCGAAAGCCTGAAAGAGCCGTTTGGCCCCTTTAGGGTAAGAAGCAGCTCATCTGCCTCAGGTTCTGCGATTTTACTGATTTTTGAGTTTAGTATCGTGCTGTTTAGCTCTGCAACTATATTTGAAATGACTATTCCATCTAAAGCCATGATGTTCCTCCTTATTTCCTGTAAATATTCTAAGCTGCTGAATATTTATAATCATGAATATTTATATTATAATATATTTGACGAAAATCTCAAGGAGTTATATAATAAACTCATCTATGCATATGCGAAAGGAAAAATTATGATTAAAAGTATGACCGGCTTTGGCAGATACGAGTACGCAGATGCAAGCCGTAAGATTACAGTTGAGGTAAAATCTGTAAATCACAGATATCTGGATGTCAATATCAAGATGCCTAAAAAGCTCAATTTCTTCGAGAGTGCAATAAGGACTCTGCTTAAGGAGTACATAGAGCGAGGCAAGGTCGATATTTATATCACATATGAGGATTTTACAGAAAATAATCTCTCATTGCAGTATAATAAGGCTCTCGCGGGAGAATATCTTAAGTATCTGAATCAGATGGCGGAGGAATTCGGACTGGAGAATGATATAAGAGTGAGCACGCTGTCGAGATATCCTGAGGTATTTGCGATGGAGGAGCAGCCTGTAGATGAGGATGAGCTGTGGAGCAGTCTTGAGAAGGCTCTTCGCGGTGCATTTGAGCCATTTGTTGAAAGCCGCGTGCGCGAGGGAGAAAATCTTAAAAAAGACCTTTGCGAAAAGCTCGATAATATGGTATCATATGTTGATTTCATTGAGGAGCGTTCGCCACAGATTATTATCGAATACCGTGCGCGTCTTGAGGAAAAGCTAAGAGAGCTGCTTGCAGACAATCAGCTTGATGATTCAAGAATAGCCCAGGAGGTCACTATTTTTGCGGACAAGATCTGTGTGGATGAGGAAACAGTCAGGCTCAAAAGCCATATCCTTTCCATGAAGGATTCACTAAATGCCGGTGGCAGTGTGGGAAGAAAGCTTGATTTCCTCGCACAGGAGATGAACCGTGAGGCGAATACCATCCTTTCAAAGTCCAATGATCTTAAGATTTCTGACACAGGCATCAGTCTTAAAACTGATATAGAAAAGGTCAGGGAACAGATTCAAAATATTGAGTAATTTTAGGAGATTGTGATGAGTAACACAGGAAAATTAGTTGTTTTTTCAGGCTTTTCGGGTTCCGGAAAGGGTACTATCATGAAGGAACTTATGGCAAAGCATGGTGATGATTATGCACTGAGCGTATCAGCCACGACCAGAGGTCCAAGGCCGGGTGAGGAGCATGGCAGAGAGTATTTCTTTATCTCAGAGGAAGAGTTTGAACAGATGATAAAGGCAGATGGACTGCTTGAGTATGCCAAGTATGTAGATCATTACTACGGCACACCAAAGTCATATGTCAATGAGCAGCTTAGCGCCGGAAAGAATGTGATTCTTGAGATAGAAATCCAGGGAGCTTTAAAGATAAAGAAGCAGTTTCCTGATACGGTGCTTATGTTTGTGTCAGCGCCGAGTGCAGATGAGCTTAGGGACCGGCTTGTAGGAAGAGGCACAGAGACAAAAGAGGTCTGTGCACAGAGACTTTCAAGAGCATATGAGGAGTCTTTGGGCATAGAGAAATATGATTATTTAGTGGTAAATGATAAGCTTGACGATTGTGTAGAGCTTGTGAATGATATCATCCACAGCTCTGACGACACAAAAAAGAATCAGGATTATCTTGTATCATCAAATATAGATTTTATAAATAAAATGAGAAAAGAGCTTTTAAGCTTTTCGAAAGGAGATAAATAATATGATACATCCATCGTATGTAGAGTTAATGAAGGTAGTAAACAACAATGTAGAGATAGGTGAAGAGCCGGTAGTAAACAGCCGTTATTCTATCGTTATTGCTGCAGCAAAGCGTGCACGCCAGATTATTGATGGTGCAGAACCACTTATCGCACGCCCTAAGTGCAATAAGCCATTATCTATTGCTGTAGAGGAGCTGTACACGGGAGCTGTCAGAATCGTCTCAGATGATGAGGATTTAAACGAAGGCGAAGAGGCTTAATCTAGGAGGGGAAAGGCTGTTTTGTCTTTCCCTTTAATTGTAAATACTTACATTTGAGAGGTACTATGAAATTATTATTTATTTCGCTTGGATGCGATAAAAACCTTGTGGATTCAGAGTATATGATAGGCATGCTTGCAAATGACGGCATTGAGATGACCGATGATGAGACGCAGGCTGATATCATTATCGTAAACAGCTGCTGCTTCATAGGTGATGCAAAGGAGGAGAGTATCAATACAATTCTCGAGATGGCTCAGTATAAGGAGACAGGCAAATGCAAATCACTTATTGTGACAGGCTGTCTGGCACAAAGATACAAGGATGAGATTTTTAAGGAAATCCCAGAGGTTGATGCCATACTTGGCACCAATTCATATGATACTATAGTTGAAGCTGTCCATGAGACACTTGAAAAACACAGATACAGCAATCTGCACACCTTAGAGGGCCTTCCCAGCATAAAGACAAAGCGTATTGTCACCACAGGAGGGCATTTCGCTTACCTTAAGATAGCAGAGGGGTGCAATAAAAACTGTACCTACTGTGTCATTCCATCTGTCAGAGGCCGTTACAGAAGCGTGCCGATGGAGGATTTGATTGAGCAGGCGAAGAGCCTTGTGGAGCAGGGGGCAAAAGAGCTTATACTTGTTGCCCAGGAGACCACACTTTACGGAGTGGATTTGTATGGTGAGAAGTCACTTCATAAGCTTTTAGATGAGCTCAATAAGATAAGCGGGTTGTTCTGGATAAGGATTATGTACTGCTATCCTGAGGAGATATACGATGAGCTTATAGAGTCCATGATAAAGGATGAGAAGGTATGCCATTATCTGGATATGCCAATCCAGCACTGCAATAACGATATTTTAAGGCGCATGGGCAGAAAAACAACAAAGGCTGAGCTTATGGAGCGTATTAGAATGCTGCGTGAGAGAATACCTGATATCACACTAAGGACCACACTTATATGCGGCTTCCCGGGTGAGACACAGGATAATCACGATGAGCTTATGCAGTTTGTGAATGATATGGAGTTTGACCGTCTGGGAGCATTTACGTATTCCCCTGAGGAGGGCACAAAGGCAGCTGCAATGCCTGACCAGATAGATGAGGATATAAAGGCTGAATGGCAGGCTGATGTCATGGAGCTTGAGGAAGAGGTCATTTTTGATAAAAATGAGACACTAAAGGGTAAAGAATTATATGTTTTCATAGAGGGCAAGGTGGCTGATGAAAATGCTTATATCGGCCGTACATACAGAGATGCACCGAATGTTGACGGATATATATTCATCAACACTGATGAGACACTTATGACCGGTGATATATGCAAGGTTATGGTGACCGGTGCGTATGAATATGATTTGATAGGAGAACTTGTAAAATGAATTTACCAAACAAACTTACAATCTTAAGAGTGATACTTATTCCGTTTTTTGTATTTTTCCTTATTTCACCGTTTTTTGACGGATACGGAAATTATATAGCACTTGCGATATTTATCATTGCAAGTCTGACCGATATGGCTGACGGAAAAATTGCAAGAAAATACAATCTTGTTACCAATTTCGGCAAGTTTATGGATCCGCTCGCAGACAAGCTGCTTGTATGCTCTGCAATGATATGTCTTGTTGATTTAAAACTCATCCCTGTATGGGTTGTGCTTATTATCATTGCAAGAGAGTTTATCATAAGCGGTTTCAGACTCGTTGCATCAGACAATGGAATTGTCATTGCGGCAAGCTACTGGGGCAAGTTTAAGACAACCTTCCAGATGCTTATGGTTATTGTTATTATTTTTAATATCAATCTGCAACTTGGCTGGTTAAATATCCTTGGAACAATCCTCATTTATGTGGCACTTGTGCTCACAGTTGTTTCACTTATTGACTATATTGCAAAGAATAAGGACGTCTTAAAGGACCAAAAATAGACTATAACAGGGAGAAAAGTATGAGAATAATAGCAGGAACGGCGAGAAGCCTCCCTCTAAAGACTATCGAGGGAAAAGATACAAGACCGACTACTGACAAGACGAAGGAGACTCTTTTTAATGTCATGCAGTTTGATGTTCCCGGAGCATATTTTTTAGATCTGTTTGCCGGAAGCGGACAGATAGGACTTGAAGCGTTAAGCCGCGGTGCAGCCTATGCTGTATTTGTGGAGAATTCAAGAAAAGCCGCTTCATGCATCGAGGACAATATCCATTTTACAAAGTTTGATAAGGTCTCAAGGCTTATGATGACGGATGCTGTCACGGCAGTACGTACTCTTGAGGGCAAATACAAATTTGATATCGTGTTTATGGACCCGCCATACAATAAGGAGCTTGAAAAGGAAGTGCTTATTACACTTTCGGACAGCGATATATTAAAGGATGATACACTTATCGTGGTTGAGGCTTCAAACGATACTGATTTTGATTATCTCACAGAGCTTGGCTATGAGATAGTCAAAGAAAAAATTTATAAGACAAACAAGCATGTTTTCATAAAGCGTGCATAGGAGATACAATATGAAGGTAGGAATTTATCCGGGAAGCTTTGATCCGGTGACATTTGGACACCTGGATATAATAGAGCGTTCAGCCAAAATAGTTGACGAGCTGGTTGTCGGAGTACTCAATAATAGTGCAAAAAACTCGTTGTTTTCTTTGGAAGAACGTGTTAGTATGATAAAGGAAATGACAGCACATATACCAAACGTTAGGGTAGGGTGCTTCGAAGGACTTTTAGTTGATTATATGAAGAAAATCAATGCAACAATCATAATAAGAGGATTGCGTGCAGTGACAGATTTTGAGTATGAGCTGCAGATTGCACAGGCTAACGGAGTGCAGAATCCGGAAATAGAGACGGTTTTTCTCACTTCTAGCCTCAATTATTCATATTTAAGCTCTACAATTGTCAAGGAATTTGCATCATACGGAGGAGATATATCAAAGTTCGTACCTGAACAGTTCATTGATAGAATTTATGCCAAATACAATATTACCAGGTAAGGAGACAGTATTTATGAGCAGTAAAATGGAACAGATTATTGAAGAAATCGAAGACTATATTGATGGCTGCAAGCCGTCACCTATTTCAAGAAACAAGATTCTTGTCAATCGTGAACAGTTAGAGGAGCTTCTTTCAGAGCTTCGTACAAAGACCCCTGAGGAGGTCAAGAGATATCAGAAGATTATCAGCAATAAGGAGGCTATCCTTGCTGATGCACAGGCGAAGGCTGATCAGATAATTGCGCAGGCTCAGATTCAGACAAATGAGCTTGTCAGCGAGCATCAGATTATGCAGCAGGCATATGCACAGGCGAATGAGGTAGTGCAGATTGCAACAAAGCAGGCACAGGAGATACTTGACAGTGCCACAAACGAAGCAAATAATCTCAGAATGAGTGCCATGGCATATACGGACAGCCAGCTCAAGAGCATTGAGGATATCTTAACAGGCTCTATTGAGACTTCAAAGGCCAGATATGACAGCCTTATAAGTTCACTGCAGCAGTTTGAGGATGTTGTTGCAGCAAACAGAGCAGAGCTTTTCCCACCGGAAGAGAATGGCGATGAAGCTGCAGGAGCGGAGTCGTCTGACAATGAGGCAGCTTCAGATACATCTGATGATGACATAGAAATCACCAATATTTCCGATTCAGATGAGGATGCAAAATAGGATAATACATAACAGGCATGAGAGTATGCTCATGGCTGCCTTAAGCAGTATGTATCTGTAAAGCCTAAAGCCTGTATCCCGGAATATTGATTTGGTTTGGACCATGCATGATACACCGCCAAATGACAGAAGTGCAATGCACAGCACTATTGACAGGGTGCGTGGAATGCATAGACCGCAGACTATGCCGATACCGTTTGTGGTTTCAAAAAAGGCACCTATTATGTCTGCCGACAGTGGCATGCTGCAGTCAGCCTTTTGGGCAATGGTCTGTGGGATACGTGAGACTATAGAGAACAATACAATATATCCACAGAGTTTTATAAGGGTTTCAAACCCTTTCATTATTCCGGCATCAACGATTTGCATGTTAAGCTTAAATCCTTGAGCCGGGATTTTTTGTGTTAAGCTTCTGTTTTTGTTAATCGAAAGCATAGCTATCATTCCTATAGCAGATGGCAGATAAAGTGACACAAGATAAATGCTGTAGTGGCTGCATATGTTAAGTTGCTCGGACAGTGCATAGGTAATGATAAAGGGAAGGCTGAAATGGTTTGCCAGTACACTCAGTATTTCCCTGTGATTTTTATCTATGTATCCTTTCGAACAAAAATCTGCTGTGAGCTTTGCTCCTATCGGAAATCCAAATATTATGCCTATTATGTATGTAAAAAGCATGATATGCTTTTGGGGAATGTTTTGTAGCACGTTTGTTGAAATAATCAGGTTAGATAAAATCGTAAAAATAAATAGAAGCGGAAATATCTGGTTGAACCATAGCATTATGCCTGCTTTAGCGCACGTACTTACCTGTGCCGGAAACAATATGTAATAAATACAAAATAGCAGTATAAAAGTGATAAACAGTAATTTTTTAAGTTTGTTTTTACTCATGTGACAGTATATGTGGAGAAAAATATCAATATGATTCGATTAGATAAATTTTTATCAGAGATGGGGCTTGGCACACGCTCTGAGGTAAAAAAGCTTATAAAGACCGGACAGATAGCCATAAATGGCACGGTGGCCGCAAAGCCTGAGACAAAGGTAGATACTGATGCCGACGAGGTATCAGTTAATGGCAGAATAGTTAAGTATCAAAGGTATGAGTATTACCTGTTTAATAAGCCCTCAGGCTGCGTTTCTGCGACCTGTGATAATGTGCATGATACAGTTATGGACTATATCACGGATGCTGTGCATGATGATTTGTTTCCTGTCGGAAGGCTTGATATAGATACGGAGGGGCTTTTACTTATCACAAATGATGGAGCACTTTCGCACGAGCTCTTAAGCCCTTCAAAGCATGTGGCAAAGACTTACTATGCACGTATTGATGGTGAGGTGACTTGGGATGATATCATCAGGTTTAAAGAGGGCATTGATATAGGCGAGGAAAGACCTACAAAGCCTGCGGAGCTTGTCATAAAAAAAAGTGGCAGCGTATCCGAGATTGAGCTTACAATAACAGAAGGAAAGTTCCATCAGGTCAAGCGGATGTTTGAGGCGCTTGGAAAGAGGGTAATCTACTTAAAGAGAATATCCATGGGACCGCTTAAGCTGCCTGATGACCTTAAAACAGGGACTTACAGAGCTTTGACACAGGCTGAAACGGATATGCTTATGCAGATAAAATCCGGCAAATAAAATAATTTTTAATTATGAGGTATGATATGAGTAATGGTTTTTTACCAATTTCAAAACAGGATATGATAGATGAGGGCATTGAGCAGCTTGATTTTGTGTATGTCTGCGGTGATGCATATGTGGATCATCCGTCCTTTGGACATGCAATAATTGCAAGGCTGCTGCAGGCACATGGCTATACGGTCGGCATCATTTCACAGCCCGACTGGAAGGATGATGAGTCTATATCCATACTCGGAGTGCCGCGCCTTGGCTTTTTGGTTTCGGCAGGCAATATGGACTCCATGGTAAACCATTATTCGGTTTCAAAGAAAAGAAGGGCAAAGGATTCCTTTACACCGGGTGGCGTGATGGGAAAGAGACCTGACTATGCGACCGTTGTGTACTGTAACCTGATACGCCATACTTATAAAAAAATCCCTATCATAATAGGCGGCATCGAGGCGAGCCTTAGGCGCATGGCACATTATGATTACTGGTCAAATAAAGTCAAGCGCTCAATTCTTCTGGATTCCGGTGCTAATCTCATCTCATATGGCATGGGAGAAAGAAGCATCATCGAGATAGCGGATGCGCTTGCCAGTGGTATGGATGTAAAGGATATCACGTTTATAGATGGTACCGTGTTCAAGACAAAGGACAGGGATATCATATATGATGCGATTGAGCTTCCGGATTATGACGTTATAAAAGAGGACAAGAGGGAGTTTGCAAGGAGCTTTTACATACAGTACTGCAATACTGATCCTTTCTGCGCAAAGAGGCTCATAGAACCGTATGACAACTCTACGCTTGTGGTGCAGAATCCACCGCAAAAGCCACTGTCGCAGGAGGAGATGGATGAGGTCTATGCGCTTCCTTATATGAGGACTTATCACCCGAGCTACGAGGAGGCAGGCGGAGTGCCTGCTATAAGCGAGGTGAAGTTTTCTCTTATCAGCAACAGAGGCTGTTTTGGAGGCTGTAATTTCTGTGCATTGACCTTCCATCAGGGCAGGATAATCCAGACGAGAAGCCATGAGTCAATCATAGAAGAGGCAAAGCTTATCACACAGGATAAGGACTTTAAGGGCTATATCCATGATGTTGGTGGTCCTACAGCCAATTTCAGGCAGCCAGCATGTAAAAAGCAGCTCACAAGGGGTGCATGTCCTACAAAGCAGTGTCTGTTTCCTAAGCCGTGCAGCAACCTGATAGTTGACCACAGCGACTATATACAGCTGCTTAGAGAGCTTCGTGCACTGCCAAAGGTAAAAAAGGTGTTTATCCGCTCAGGCATCAGGTTTGACTATCTGATGTATGACAAAGACAAGACGTTTCTTCGTGAGCTGTGCGAGTATCATGTCAGCGGACAGCTTAAGGTGGCTCCGGAGCACATCTCCAATGCTGTTTTGAGCAGGCTTGGAAAGCCGAGTGTAGAGGTGTACAACAGCTTTGTGAAGGCATACAAGGATATGAATAAAAAGATAGGCAAGGAGCAGTATCTTGTGCCTTATCTCATGTCTTCACACCCGGGCTCAACGCTTAAAGAGGCGATAGAGCTTGCAGAGTATCTGCGCGATCTGGGATATATGCCTGAGCAGGTGCAGGATTTCTATCCGACACCATCTACCATCTCTACATGCATGTACTATACAGGACTTGACCCGGCAACACTTAAGCCGGTGTATGTCACAACTAACCCACATGAGAAGGCTATGCAGAGGGCGCTCATCCAGTACCGCAATCCAAAGAACTATGATCTCGTGCACGAGGCACTTGTGAAGGCCGGCAGGGAGGACTTAATCGGATTTGACAAAAAGTGCCTGATAAAGCCTAGAAAAATGCATACTGATGGCGGCTGGGACAAAAAAACTTCTAAGTCTGATAAAAATTCAAACAGCAGCTATGGCAGCGGCAAGAATGCAGGTGTAAGGAAAACCTTGAAAAATGCAACAGAGCGAGGAAAAAACGGAAGCGGAAGTAACACCGCAGGCACAGCGCACAAAAAGAAAACAATCAGAAACGTCCATAAGAAGAAAAGATAAATAGTTAATAGCAGATATTTGATAATATACAAGATAAGAGAATGAAAGAATTTAAAGCTGGTAAAAACGAGGCAGGCCAGAGGCTTGACAAATACCTTAAAAAGATACTTCCAAACGCATCCATGGGCTTTATTTACAAGATGCTCAGGAAGAAGAACATAAAACTGAATGATAAGAAAGCGTCAGGAACAGAAATTGTGTCAGTTGACGACAAAATCAAGATTTTTCTGTCAGATGATACATTTGCTAAGTTTTCCGTCAATGAGGACAGTCTGATGAAGGATTTTAAGGCACTCGGTGCACTAAAGCCTGACGGACTTGGTGTGGTATACGAGGATGATGACATACTGGCTGCAAACAAGCCTGTCAATATGCTGTCGCAGAAATCAAAGGAGACTGATATTTCTGCAAACGAAAGGCTTATTGGATACCTGATAAAAGAGGGAAAGCTTGATTTTGACACATATAAGAGCTTTAAGCCATCGGTGTGCAACCGCCTGGACAGAAATACATCGGGGCTGATTCTGATAGGAAAATCGCTTCATGGACTGCAGTACCTGTCACAGGTGCTTAAGGACAGAACCGCAGAAAAGTATTATATGGCGCTTGTTGCAGGAGAGGTTGATGAGCCTATGACCATAGAGGGCTTTCTGACAAAGGATGAGGCTGCAAATAAGGTGCAGATAACCAAGGAGCCCATAAGTGATGAATCACTGCCAATAAAGACTGCCTACAGGCCTCTTAAGACAATTGAGATGAGTGCTTCGTGCCATAAAGCAACGCTTCTTGAGGTGCATCTGATTACCGGAAGAAGCCATCAGATCAGGGCACATCTGTCATCGATTGGTCATCCGATCATAGGTGATATGAAGTATGGGGATAAAAGGATTAATGCTTTTTATAAAGAAAACTATCATGTGACCAGCCAGCTTTTGCATGCGCACCATGTGATTTTGCCTGATGGCAGATATATAGAGGCGGCTTTGCCTGACATATGGAGCAGGGTGGGGCTTTAATCCCGTCATTATTTACTTTATGTCGCATAGCTTACAGTATTAAGGAAGATAGAAACGATATGGCAACCTGGAATTCAAGAGGTTTAAGAGGCTCGACCTTAGAGGACATGATAAACAAGACAAATGAAAAATACAGGGAGAACGGCCTGGCGCTCATACAAAAGATTCCCACTCCGATTACACCTATAAAGATGGAGCCGGAAACCAGACACATTACACTGGCTTATTTCGAGCAGAAGAGTACGGTCGACTATATTGGCGCTGTACAGGGAATTCCGGTATGCTTTGATGCAAAAGAGTGTAATACCGACACGTTTCCCCTTGCCAATATACATGAGCATCAGGTAGAGTTTATGAGATGCTTTGAAAAACAGGATGGTGTTGCATTTATCCTTATATCGTACACACACAGGAACGAATACTATTATCTCACGTTTAAAAAGCTGACAGAATTCTGGGATAGAGCTGCAGAAGGCGGCAGAAAGAGCTTCCGCTATGAGGAGCTTGAGCCGGCATTTTTCCTCCCGGAGGTGCCCGGAATACTTGTGCCGTATCTGAACGCTCTTCAGCTTGACTTAAATTGCAGGGCTTGACAGTATTACTATCGTATGGTAGCATATTACCACGATAACACTTTACTACATGAAAGCGAGATTTTACAGATTATGGAAAATCAATTATTACACACTCCGGACGGAGTAAGAGACATATATAACGGAGAATGCAAAAAAAAGCTGTATTTGCAGGATAAGCTGCACCGTACACTTTTAAAATACGGATATCATGATATCATGACACCTACGTTTGAGTTTTTTAATATTTTTGGAAGCGATGTCGGAACAACCCCTTCAAAGGATTTATACAAGTTTTTTGACAAGGAGGGCAATACGCTTGTCCTTCGTCCTGATTTCACACCTTCTATTGCAAGAAGTGCGGCTAAGTACTATATAGAGGATGATATGCCTGTCAAGCTGTGTTATCTTGGCAATACTTTTATCAATTCATCGGATTATCAGGGCAGGCTCAAGGAAAGCACACAGTGCGGTGCAGAGCTGATAGGTGACGGCTCTATCTCTGCAGATGCCGAGATACTTTCGATGACAGTTGAGTCGATGCTTGAGAGCGGACTTAAGAATTTCCAGATTTCAGTCGGACATTCGCAGTTCTTTTACGGTCTCACAAAGGCAGCAGGGCTGTCAGGCGAGCAGGAGGAAAACCTAAGAGAGCTCATAGCAAATAAGAATTTCTTTGGTGTGGAGGAGTTTGTTGACAGTCTTTCGATGAACGACAAGCTAAGGAAGCTGTTTGGACTATTAGACAATTTCGATTTACAGGATGAGCAGCTTATGGAGGCTTTAAAGCTTGCGAAGGGATATGATGAGATATTATCATCTATTGATACTCTGCTTAAGCTTAGAGAATATTTAAAGGCATACGGCATCGAGAAATATATTTCGTATGAGCTTGGACTTATCAGTGACTACACATATTACACAGGTATTATTTTCCAGGGCTACACATATGGTACAGGAGAGCCTATTGTAAAGGGAGGCCGTTATGACAAGCTGCTTTCACATTTTGGAAAGGACGCTGCTGCAATCGGCTTTGCAATTGTTGTGGATCAGCTCATGGCAGCATTAAGCCGTCAGGATATTGATGTGCCTGTCATTGAGAATTCCTCACTTATAGTATTTGAGGAGGCTGCATACCATGCGGCAATCAAGCGCTCTATGGAGCTTCGAAGAGATGGAGTAAATACACAGATGGTGCTTAAGGACAAAAATAAAACGAAAGAGGACTATGCTTCATATGCGGTAGACAACCGTATAAACAGAGTTGAGTTTATAGAGGAATAAAAGATGAGTGATGACAGATATTTAACCTTTGCCCTGGGAAAGGGCAGACTTGCAAAGAAGACTTTGCAGCTTTTTGAGCAGATAGGCATCACATGTGAGGAGATGAAGGATCCGGATACCAGAAAGCTGATTTTCGTAAATGAGGAGCTTAAGCTTAGATTTTTCCTGGCAAAGGGACCTGATGTGCCTACATACGTGGAGTATGGCGCTGCCGATATCGGTGTGGTAGGAAAGGATACCATCCTCGAGGAGGGCAGAAATATATACGAGGTGCTTGATTTAGGTTTTGGAAAATGCCGCATGTGCATATGCGGACCGGAGAGCGCAAGGGAGCTTTTACAGCATCATGAGCAGATAAGAGTTGCCACCAAGTATCCTCATATCGCAAAGGATTATTTCTACAATAAAAAGCATCAGACGGTAGAGATTATAAAGCTAAACGGCTCAATAGAGCTTGCTCCGATTGTTGGACTTTCAGAGGTGATTTGTGATATAGTAGAGACTGGAACTACACTTAAGGAGAACGGACTTACCGTGCTTGAGGAGGTCTGTCCGCTGTCTGCGAGGGTTGTGGTAAACCAGGTCAGCATGAAGATGGACAATGAGCGTATCACAAAGCTCATAAGTGATTTGAAGACTGTTATCAAATAGCGTATAATTTATATCAATACATGATTTTAGACGGAGGCTGTAATGAGAACTTTAAAACTTACAAAGGATTCACAGAAAAACATATTGGAGAGCCTGCTTAAGAGAAGCCCTAACAACTATACAGAGTATGAGAGCACGGTAAATGAGATTATAAACAATGTAAAGGAAAACCGTGACAAGGCTGTTTTTGAATACACAAAGAAATTTGATAAAGCGGATGTGGATGCATCAAATATCCGTGTCACAGAGGAAGAAATAAAGGAAGCATATGAGCTGGTTGATGAGAAGCTTCTTGCCGTTATAAAAAAAGCTCTTGTAAATATCAGAAAATATCACGAGAAGCAGCTGCAGAACTCATGGTTTACAACAGAGGACGGCATCATTTTAGGACAGAAGGTCACACCTATAGCAAAGGCAGGAGTATATGTGCCGGGCGGCAAGGCTGTCTATCCTTCATCTGTACTGATGAACGTGCTTCCTGCAAAGGTAGCAGGCGTTGAAAAGATAGTTATGTGTACACCATGTGGAGCTGACGGCAAGGTATATCCTTCCACACTTGTAGCCGCAAACGAGGCCGGAGTAGATGAAATCTACAAGGTAGGCGGTGCACAGGCTATCGCTGCAATGGCATTTGGTACAGAGAGTGTGCCAAAGGTAGACAAGATTGTTGGACCGGGAAATATCTTTGTTGCCCTTGCCAAAAAGGCTGTGTTTGGATATGTCAGCATTGATTCAATCGCAGGACCTAGCGAGATTCTGGTGCTTGCAGATGAGACTGCAAATCCACGCTATGTGGCAGCAGATTTACTTTCACAGGCCGAGCATGATGAGATGGCATCAGCTATCTTGATCACAACAAGTGAGGAGCTTGCAAAGAAAGTATCAGAGGAAGTTGATAAGTTTGTTGAGGTTCTCTCAAGAAAAGAAATCATTGAGAAATCTCTTGAAAACTACGGATATATACTTGTTGCAGAGGATATGGATGAGGCAATTGATGCAGTAAACGATATCGCTTCAGAGCATATGGAGATTGTCACAAGAGATCCTTTCTCAGTCATGACAAAAATCAAAAATGCAGGAGCAATCTTTATCGGAGAGTACTCATCAGAGCCTTTAGGAGACTATTTTGCAGGACCAAACCATGTTCTGCCTACAAACGGAACAGCAAAATTCTTCTCAGCCTTATCTGTAGATGACTTTATCAAAAAGTCAAGCATCATCTCATATTCAAGAGAAGCACTTGAGAGAATACATACAGATATTGAGCAGTTTGCAGAGTGTGAGAAGCTTACGGCACATGCAAATTCAATCAAGGTTAGATTTGAGGATTAGTCAAAGGAGTAAGAAATGGCAGATAGATGCGCTAAGCTTAGCAGAAAAACAAAAGAGACTGATATTTCGGTCGGTTTAAATATAGACGGAACCGGAAAATCAAATATAGACACAGGCATAGGCTTCTTTAACCATATGCTGGAGGGCTTTTCAAAGCATGGTTTTTTTGACCTCGATATGACATGCGACGGTGACTTAAATGTGGACTGTCATCATACTATAGAGGACTGCGGCATAGTGCTTGGTAATGCCATAGCACAGGCTGTCGGAGACAAAAAGGGCATAAAGAGGTTTGGAAGCTTTATTTTACCGATGGATGAGGTGCTGGTGCTTTGTGCCATTGACTTATCAGGCAGACCGTACCTGCAGTTTGACGGTGAGTTTACCTGCGAGAGAGTCGGAGATATGGATACAGAGATGGTGAGAGAGTTTTTCTATGCCGTTTCTTACTCTGCTGCGATGAACCTGCATATAAAGGTTTTGACACCGGGAAATAATCATCATATGATAGAAGCTATGTTTAAGGCATTTGCCAAGGCGCTTGACGATGCCTGCACCTATGATAGCAGAATAAAGGACGTGATGTCCACGAAAGGAAGTTTGTAATTTGACTGGTTTTAAGAACATCGTTGCTACACTGTATTTAAAGAACGGCCAGGCCGTGAAATCAGCGTCAGATATGACAGTAATGGGCGACGTCTACAATCTGTGTCAGCTCTACAATGACAGTGGCATAGACAAGATTATTATTTTTGATCTTTCAACTGATGATGATGAGCATGAGAAAAACATACATACGATAGAAAATATCAACAGAAATATCGACATAAAGGTGTGCGCAGGAGGCAATATCAACCGCATAGAGGACGTGAAAAAGCTGCTGTATGCAGGATGTTTACAGGTCATCTTCAATGCCACAAAGGATTCAAGCCTTGAGCTTGCAAATGTGGCAAGCGAGAAGTTTGGCAAGGATAAAATTCTTTTGTCAATCAGCAATGTAGACTATATTTTCAAGCATCAGGAGGAGATAGAGGATACCTTTCATGAGCTTTTGGTCTTGAATATAGATATAATAGATGCGCTTGAGAATCTCACATCCACACCGTATGTGGTCTATATGCCGCAGTTTGACATGGATAAAATAATTGATGTCATGAAGCGTGAAACACTAAGAGGTATTGCAGGAGAGTTTATCAATGATCCTGAAAATGATATCATGGCGTTAAAGACAAAGCTTTCTGACGGAGGAATACTTGTTGACAATTTTACTCCCGACTTAAAATGGTCTGATTTAAAGCTTAATTCTGACGGCATGGTGCCTGTCATAGTGCAGGATTACCGCAATGAGCAGGTGCTCATGCTTGCCTATATGAATGAGGAGGCCTTCAATGTCACGATAAACAGCGGCCGCATGACCTACTGGAGCAGAAGCCGCAATGAGCTTTGGACCAAAGGACTTACATCAGGACATTTACAGTACGTAAAGTCTTTGACAGCGGACTGTGATTATGATACTATCCTTGCGAAGGTTTCGCAGGTGGGAGCTGCATGCCACACAGGTAACAGGACCTGCTTTTTCAATAATATCGTGAAAAAGGAGTATGTGGAGAAGAATCCACTTACAGTGCTTGAATCAGTCTATGCGGTGATAGTTGACCGTATGAAGAATCCAAAGGAGGACTCGTACACCAATGCTGTCATGGAAAAGGGCATAGATGAGATATTAAAAAAGCTCGGACACGAGTGCACTGAGATTATTCTGGCAGCCAAAAATCCGGACAGTGATGATTTGAAGTTTGAGATATCAGACTTTATGTACCACTGCATGATTCTTATGGCTCAGAAAAATATCACATGGGCAGAAATCGCAGGGGAGCTGGCACAGCGATAGCCTTAAAACACAATAATTATTTAGAGGAAATTATATGAGAAAACTAGCTTTAAGTGATGAGATACTTATGAAGGTAGACAAACCGGCTAGATATATCGGGAATGAGTTCAACTCAGTAATGAAAGACACATCGCAGGTAAATATACGTTTTGCGATGTGTTTTCCTGATGTTTATGAGATTGGTATGTCACATCTGGGAATCCAGATATTATATGATATGTTCAACCGCATGGATGACGTGTGGTGCGAGAGAGTTTATTCTCCGTGGCCTGATCTGCATGAAATCATGAAGCAGGAGAATATACCGCTTTTCGGACTTGAGTCGCAGGAGCCTATAAAGAACTTTGATTTTGTAGCCATGACTCTGCAGTACGAGATGTGCTACACAAATATTTTGCAGATACTTGACCTCGCACAGATTCCGCTTCGTTCAAGGGACAGAGCGGAAGGCTGCCCTATTGTGATTGCAGGCGGTCCTTGTACCTACAATCCGGAGCCGATTGCGGACTTCTTTGATATATTTTATATCGGAGAGGGAGAGACACAGTATGGCAATCTCTTTGAGCTTTATAAGAAGGCAAAGGCTGATGGTCTTTCAAGGGAAGAGTTTTTACATGAGGCTGCAAAGATTGAGGGGCTTTATGTACCTGCTTTGTATGAGGTGGAGTACAATGAGGATGGAACAATTTGCTGTATGAAGCCTAAGTATGATGATATTCCTGTAAAGATAAAAAAACAGGTGCAGGTAGATTTGACTAATTCAACTTACCCGGAGGCACCGGTTGTGCCTTTTATCAAGGCTACGCAGGATAGAATGGTACTTGAAATACAGCGTGGCTGTATAAGAGGCTGCCGTTTCTGTCAGGCCGGTATGATTTACCGCCCAAACCGTGAGAAAAAGGTTGACCACCTAAAGGACGTTGCAGCGGCTCTTATCAAAAATACAGGACACGAGGAGATTTCTTTAAGCTCCTTAAGCTCATCCGACTACAAGGAGCTTGACGAGCTTATCACATTTTTGCTTGATATCTGCAAGGAAAAGAAGATAAATATCTCCCTGCCTTCACTCAGAATTGATGCGTTTTCGCTCGATATCATGCAGAAGGTTCAGGATGTCAAAAAAAGCAGTCTGACCTTTGCACCTGAGGCCGGTACACAGCGCCTTAGAAATGTCATTAACAAGGGACTTACCGTGGATGATATCATGAACGGCTCAAAACAGGCATTTGAGGGCGGCTGGAACAAGGTGAAGTTTTATTTCATGCTCGGTCTGCCTACAGAGACAGAGGAAGATATGAGGGGCATTCCTGAGCTTGCAAACGATGTGGCGGCATTGTACTATGATACCGTTCCAAAGGAAAAGAGAGCCGGAAAATGCCAGATTACGATAAGTACATCATTTTTTGTGCCAAAGCCTTTTACACCATTCCAGTGGGCGAGAATGTATGAGCCATCTGAGTATCTGGGCAGGGCCAAAATAGTAAATGACCATGTAAAGGAGCAGCTCAACAGAAAGAGCATCAGATACAACTGGCATGAGGCATATGTCACTGTGATAGAGGGCATACTTGCAAGAGGCGACAGAAGGATTTGCGATGCGATAGTAAAGGTATACGAAAAGGGCGGATATTATGATGCCTGGACAGAGTATTTTGACTATGACAGATGGATTGATTCGATAAAGGAATGCGGACTGGATCCGGATTTCTACACGATGAGAGAAAGACCTTTAGATGAAGTATTCCCATGGGATTTTATCGATATAGGTGTGACAAAGCAGTTTATGATAAGAGAGTGGGAGACAGCCCATAAGGAGACAGTCACTCCTAACTGCCGCATGAGGTGTTCTGCCTGCGGTGCAAAGAGCTATGGAGGAGGTGTCTGCTATGAAAATTAGAGTGAAGTTTAAAAAATGGGGCTGCATGAAGTTTATAGGACATCTCGATATGATGAGATACTTCCAGAAGGCGGTCAGAAGGGCAGATATTGATATCCGCTATTCAGAGGGGTATTCTGCTCACCAGATTATGTCGTTTGCGGCTCCGCTTGGAGTGGGCATCACAAGTGATGGTGAGTACTTTGACATAGATGTAAATACAACAGAATCTACAGAAAAAAGCATACAAGCTTTAAATGCCCAGATGGTGGACGGAGTAGAGGTGACAGGCTATGTGCTTCTGCCGGATGATGCAAAGAAGGCTATGTCGCTTGTTGCGGCTGCAGACTATGTACTTAGCTTCAAGGAGGGCTATGAGAGCCCATACACCATAGAGGAGTGGAAGGAAGCGATAGATAAGCACTTTTTTGACGCGCCATCCTTTGTTGTGATGAAAAAGACTAAAAAGAGTGAGAGAGAGGTAGATATAAAGCCTCTTGTATACAAGCTTACAGTAATGGAAAATAACAAAAAGCCTGAGTTTTTCATGCAGGTATCAACAGGAAGCATTGACAATATAAAGCCTGAGTTTGTGCTTCAGGCCATATACGAAAAGTGCGGCCTTGCTTATGATCCGCTTGCCATACAAATCCACAGGCAGGAAGTGTATGCAAGAAAAGACGATGGAACACTCATTTGTCTGCTTGACATGGGAGAAGAAATCTCATAATGAACAGAATTATTCTGACTAAAACAGTAAAAAATAATAAGACATACACAGTGTATGCACTGATGGATGAAAACGGAAATTATAAGGATTTCCAGCTTCTTCCCGAGAAGGATACGATAATAAACAATATATACGCGGCAAGGGTAAATAAGATACTGCCGGGCATAAATGCGGCATTTGTGACCATTGCGCAGAATAAAAGCTGTTATCTGTCGCTAAATGATGCAAAAAATCCTGTATACACAAACAAAAAATCAAAAAAAGAAGGATTGTGTGAGGGCGATGAGATACTTGTGCAGGTCATAAAGGATGCGCTAAAGACAAAGGATCCTGTTGTCACAACAAAGCTTTCTATATTCGGAAGCAATGTGATTCTCACCAATTTTGATACACAGATAGGTGTTTCATCGAAGCTGGATAAGGAAAGGGCGGCTCTTTTACGTAAGGCTGTGCTTTTAAGTTGTGCAGACCACGAAAAAGAGGGCTATGGCATCATAGTCAGAACCAATGCCAAAAATGTGGAGGATAAAGCTGTTTCGCAAGATGCGTATTCTGTAGCACAGAAATACAATCAGATAATAAAAAAGGCACCGCATCAGGCACTTTATTCATGCGTATATCATGGGATGAGCGATTATCTGCTTTTAATGAAGACAATTGATTTTGCCACGGTGGAGTGTATAAAGACTGACTGCGATGACATATATGACAGTCTTCTTACAGAGTACGGCATATATGACCATGCTCCTGAAAAAATAATGAGATATGACGATTCAGCTATCAGCCTGTCAACGCTCTATGGCATAAGAGGGCTGATTGATAATCTGACCTCGCGCAGGGTATGGCTGGACTGTGGTGGCAACATCATAATAGAACAGCTTGAGACACTTACCTTTATAGATGTAAACAGTGCAAAGAATATATCGTCGGGGAGCAATAGCATATTAAAGACCAATATGGAGGCCGCAAAGGAGATAGCCAGGCAGCTTAGGCTCAGAAATATCTCCGGCATGATAATAATTGATTTTATCAATATGAAGTCTGAGGCATCAAAGGATACGCTTATTGAAGCGCTCAAACGGTATATAAAGGACGATAATACAGTCTGTACCTTTGTGGATATCACGAAGCTTGGACTGGTGGAGCTGACCAGAAAAAAAGTCCACAAATCTCTTAAACAAATTTTAGAAAAAACACTTGACGAATAGATAGCTCTATGCTAATATACTGGAGTATGCCGCACAGTGAGGTATAAGTTTGCGACTTTCGCAACACCGTAACTGGCGAGTAATGATAAATAGGAGGTGCCATATGTACGCAATTATAGCAACAGGTGGTAAGCAGTACAAAGTATCTGAAGGCGATATCATTACCATTGAAAAGCTTGGCGTTGAAGCTGGTGAGAAGGTTACTTTTGATCAGGTTTTAGTTGTAGGCGGAGATGATCTCAAGGTTGGAAATCCAACAGTTGCAGGTGCAACAGTTGAGGCTTCTGTAGTTAAAGAAGGCAGAGCTAAAAAGGTTATCGTTTACAAGTACAAGAGAAAAACCGGATATCACAAAAAGAACGGACACAGACAGGCTTTCACACAGGTTAAGATTGAAAAAATTAACGGATAATGATAGCTATAACCGTTTATCAGAATTCAAAAGGACATAAGATAGGCTTTAAGTCAAAGGGACATGCAGGTTTTGCAGATTCCGGTTATGATATAATCTGTGCCGGGGTTTCAGCGCTGGTGATTAACTTCATCAATTCCGCTGAAGAGCTGTGTCATGCTGAGTACAGTCTTGATACAGACGAAGAGACAGGTATGATTGACTACAGACTTGACAAGCCAGCGACAGGTGATGTTGCACTGCTTATGGATTCCATGATTCTGGGACTAAAAGGAATACAAAGAGACTATGGGAATGAGTACATCATTCTAGACTTCAAGGAGGTGTAAGACATGTTGAATATGAACCTTCAGTTTTTTGCTCATAAAAAGGGAGTTGGTTCTACAAAGAACGGACGTGACTCTGAGTCTAAGAGATTAGGCGCTAAGAGAGCAGACGGACAATTCGTAAAAGCTGGTAATATTCTTTACAGACAGCGTGGTACAAAGATTCACCCTGGTACAAACGTTGGTATCGGTGGAGATGATACATTATATGCTAAGGTTGATGGCGTATTAAGATTTGAGAGAGTTGGAAGAGATAAGAAACAGGCTTCCGTATATCCAGTAGTGAACGAATAAGATTTAAACCCCGACTTTTATTAGCCGGGGTTTTTATGTTGTAAATTAGCAGGAATATTGATTTATTTATTATTACTGTGTCTTATACAGATATAGCATAGTAATGATTTGTCATAAAGTATACTGAGTGTTTTATGCAGACATTCAGCATGAGGTGGAAAATTATGTTTGCAGATCGTGCAAAAATTATCATAAAATCAGGAAAAGGCGGAGATGGTCATGTATCATTCCGCCGTGAAAAATACGTGCCGAACGGTGGTCCGGACGGCGGTGACGGAGGAAAGGGCGGAGACGTTATATTTCTCGTGGATAAGGGAATTAACACCCTGACAGATTATCGTCACAGAAGAAAGTTTGCAGCAGAGCCCGGACAGGAGGGTGGCAAAAAGAACTGCCACGGAAAGAATGGTGAGGATCTTATACTTAAGGTGCCGGAGGGTACACTCATAAAGGATGCAGCAAGCGGAAAGGTCATAGCAGATATGTCCGGTGACAATACAAGGCAGGTGATCCTGCGCGGAGGAAAAGGCGGTCAGGGCAACCAGCACTATGCCACATCCACCATGCAGGCTCCTAAATATGCACAGCCGGGACAGGATGCAATAGAGATTGAAGTACAGCTTGAGCTAAAGGTGATAGCGGATGTAGGGCTTGTAGGCTTTCCAAACGTAGGAAAATCAACACTTCTGTCACGAGTTACCAATGCACAGCCAAAGATTGCCAACTATCATTTCACCACATTACAGCCAAATCTTGGTGTGGTTGATATGGATGAGGGCTTTGGCTTCGTAATCGCTGATATCCCGGGACTTATCGAGGGAGCATCAGAGGGCATCGGACTCGGTCATGAGTTTTTGCGTCATATAGAGCGTACCAAGGTGATGATACACATGGTTGATGCTGCCGGTACTGAAGGCCGTGATCCGGTTGCTGACATCAAGGCGATAAACAAAGAGCTTGAAGCATACAATCCACAGCTTCTCAAAAAGCCACAGGTCATTGCCGCCAACAAAATAGATGCCATAGCAGGAGACGAGAATGAGGTAATTTCAGCCTTAAGAGCCGAATTTGAGCCACAGGGCATAAAGGTATTCCCGATATCCGCAGTAAGCGGTAAGGGCCTTAAGGAGCTTTTGTACGAGGTAAAGAACCTGCTTGCAAATTGTCCTAAAGAGGTTACTGTATATGAGCCGGAGATTGATCCTGCACTTTCATTCTTTAAGGATGAGCCGTACGCGGTTGAGGTGGCAGCCGATGGTGCATATGAGATATCAGGTCCAAAGATTGAGAAAATGCTCGGATATACAAATATGGACTCGGAGAAGGGCTTTGCCTTCTTCCAGAGATTTTTGCGTGAGCAGGGTATCATCAAGGAGCTTGAAAATATGGGCATCGAGGATGGAGATACTGTCCGCATGTATGATTTCGAGTTTGATTATTACAAGTAAGGAGAAGAGTATATATGAATTTATCAAGTAAACAGCGTGCATATTTAAGCAGCCTTGCAAGCACAATTAACCCTATTTTCAATATTGGAAAGGCATCGCTTACTCCGGAAATCATCGAGGCTCTTGATGCAGCACTTGAAAAGAGGGAGCTGATCAAGGTCGCAGTTCTTAAAAACTGCATAGATGATCCAAGAGAGATTGCAAGTGTAATCGGTGAGAGAACACACTCAGCAGTGGTTAAGGTAATAGGCAAAAAAATGATTTTTTACCGTCCTGCTAAGAAAAATCCAAAGATTAAGCTTCCGGAATAAGCCATGAAAACAGGGATTTTTGGTGGGGCATTTGACCCGATACACAAAGGTCATATATACATGGCACAAAAGGCGATGGAAGAGTATTCTCTTGACAGGATTCTGCTTGTTCCGTCAGGTCACTCGCCGAACAAGACTGAGAATACAATGACAGCATTTAGCCACCGGTACAATATGTGTAAGCTGGCATCAGAAGCAGTGCCCGGTATTGAGGTGTCTGATATTGAGATAAAGGATGAGTCCACCAGCTATACGTATGTGACACTCCAAAAGTTAAAGGCGCTTTATCCGGAGGATGAACTGTATTTCATCATGGGTGGAGATTCTCTGGACTATTTTGAGTCATGGATGAGACCTGATGTCATAGCCCGGACAGCAATTATTCTTGTTATGGTGAGAGAAAATTTTCCAAAGCTGCAGATGGAGGAAAAGATTGCTCATATCAAAAATCTGTTTCCTGCAGATATAAGACTTTTAAAGTGTGACAGGATGGATGTGTCGTCTACCCAGGTCAGAAAACTGCTACGTGCAAAGTCACAGGCAGACGGGGATATGAGTCCTAAAGGCGCGGAAATGTTTCTGGATGCTGCAGTTATGTCATATATACAGGCTAATAATTTATACAGGTGATAGAGTATGGAAGTAAAAGAAATAAAGAAAAAGCTAAAGAAGAGCCTTGATAAACAAAGGTATCAGCATACGCTCGGAGTGATGTATACTGCCGGCTGTCTTGCCATGGCAAATGGCTATTCGATAGAAAAGGCAATGCTTGCAGGACTGCTTCATGACTGTGCCAAGTGTCTTTCGACTGAAAAGAAAATCGGACTCTGTGTAAAGAAAAATATAGACATAACAGAGGTAGAGATATCAAACCCGGGGCTGTTACATGCAAAGGCAGGCATGGTGCTGGCTGAGGAAGAGTATGGCATTAAGGATGCGCAGATACTGCATGCCATAAGAGTGCATACTACAGGAGAAGCAGATATGGGGCTCCTTGACAAAATACTCTTTGTGGCAGATTATATTGAGCCAAACAGATGTGAAGCACCGAGGCTTGAAGAGATAAGAAAGCTTGCTTTTTGTGATCTCAACAGGACTGTCGCAGAGATATTGTATGATACAATCAATTTCCTTAACACAAAGAGTGGGGCAATAGATCCGACTACCCAGATTACTTACAATTATTATGCTAAATACAGAGACAACAGGGAGGAATAACTGCTATGCAGACAATTGATTTAGTTAAAAAGATAGTGGAAGCACTTGAAGACAAAAAGGCAGAGGATATCACAGTTCTCGACATAGGAGAGGTTTCTTCTATAGCAGACTACTTTATCATTGCAAACGGAAATAATGCAAATCAGCTCACAGCCATGGAGGATGCCGTGGATGAGGCTATGTATACAAACGGAGTTCATCAGAAGCAGGTAGAGGGAACAGGCAACTCTACATGGATTCTCATGGACTATCAGGATATTATCGTGCATCTGTTCTCTAAAGAAGACAGACAGTTCTATGATCTCGACAGAATATGGAGAGATGGAAAAGTGGTGGATGTACATTCACTGTAGTATTTATTCTATGATTAAGGAATTATAAATCGAAACCGGTAATTTAAAATATCGCACCCATATGCCGAGCTGTTTAGCTTAGCATATGGGTGCGATATTTTGCAATAAATATTAGAAGAAACGAAATACTCCAAACACTTTGCCGAGTATTTCACAGTCCGGAACTATGATTGGATCCATTGTGTCGTTCTCCGGCTGAAGACGTATGTGACCATTCTCTTTGTAGAAAGTCTTTACAGTGGCAGAATCATCTATAAGTGCTACAACCATATCTCCGTTTGAAGCATCACTCTGCTGCTCGACGAGGATATTATCACCGTCGAAGATACCGGCATTAATCATGCTCTCGCCCTTGACTTTAAGCATAAATGACTGCTTATTTGGCATATATTCAGCAGGAACGGGAAAATAGGTTTCGATATTTTCCACTGCGAGTATCGGCTCACCTGCAGCTACACGACCGACCAAAGGAACATTAACCATCTCGCGGCGCTGTAAACCAAAGCTGTCATCTATAATTTCTATAGCCCTGTTTTTGGCAGGATCTCTTCTTATGTAGCCCTTTCGCTCCAGTGTCTCGAGATGAGCATGGACGCTGGATGTGGACTTTAAATGTACACCTTCGCAGATATCACGCACTGATGGCGGATAGCCCCTGTTTAAAATCTCACTCTTGATAAACTCCAGTATCTCTTTCTGCTTGTCTGAAATCTTTTCTAATGCCATAGGTAAATCCTCCGTCTGAATATTAAAATAATATAATGATATGGGGCAAAAGGAATTTTGCACCCCATGAATGATTGTAAAAATTATATCTCAAAAAAAGTATATCATAAAACCAAAGCAAACGCAAACATATATTCCGAAATTTTGTTCGTTTTTTCTATTGACAAACGATTGTTCGAGATGTATTATGTAACCACAATAACAACAAACACATGTTCGGAAATACAAGAGGTGGTTTTATGAGAGGAAATACTTTATCAGGTAGAAGAAAAATGTTTGGATGGACTGCTGTTGCATTTATAGCAGCTGTCATTATATTGTGTGGCACTATTCATATTTTTGCCAGTTCTGGTGACAGCAGGCCTTATAACAAGTATTATACCAGCGTCAGGGTTGAGGAGGGCGACACTGTCTGGAGCATTGCCGATAGATATATTGCCGACAGTCAGGTGAGCAAAAGAGATTATGTAGATGAAATTTGCAGGCTCAATAGTCTTACAGATGGCAATGTCCGCAGTGGCGATTATATAGTTGTTTCATATTATTCTCAGGATATAAAGTAACGTTTTCTTGCTAAAATTTCCTGTTTCTTATATAATATAGGTTAATTGCAGCGGATTTGGGTTATAGTATCTATAGCTTATCCGTTTTTGAAACAGGAGATTGGATATTTATGTTAAAACTATTTTTTGTTATATTTGCAAATTTTCATAGAGCGCCGTATATTGTTCCTAAAATGAGATACATGGCTGATCATCCGCAGAAATATTCAGAAGCGGAGAGATATGATATGATGCGGCACTGTATAGATTTAATGAATAAATCGGGAAAAATTACAACAGAAGCATATGGTCTTGAGAATCTTCCTGAAACAGGTGGCTATATCATGTATCCCAACCATCAGGGAAAGTATGATTTACTGGGGATTATTACTACACATGACAAGGTACTGTCGTTTGTTATGGATAAGCAGAAGTCGCATACAATGCTTGTCAGGGAATTTGTGGATCTGGTTCAGGCAAAGCGTTTAGAGAAAGATAATCCAAGGCAGGGGCTTACTATAATCAATGAGGTAGCTAAGGATGTGAAAAACGGCAAGAGATATGTCTTGTTTCCGGAGGGTGGCTATAAGTTCAATAATAAGAATAAAGTGCAGGATTTTAAAGCAGGTAGCTTTAAGATTGCATTGAAATCACATGTTCCTATTATTCCGATAGCTCTTATAGATTCATATAAGGTGTTCAACAGCTTTCATTTCGGCCCTGTTACAACGCAGGTTCACTATTTAAAGCCTATTGAGTATGATGAGTACAAGGACATGAAGACAAAGGATATAGCTGCACTTGTCAAGGAGCGTATAGAGGAGAAAATCAAAGAAATACTTGGTTAGAGTCAACTTTGATTATTATATAGTATTATTATGAAAGACAAAGCTTATTACGAAGACGTAAATATAAAAAATGAATTAAAGCTCAGAGATATGATACAGAAGCTTCCGAAGTTCTGTATGGATTTTTTTATCGGAATAGATGCGGATAAGTCCTCAAGAACCAAGATAGCGTATGCATATGATCTACAGACCTTTTTCGAGTACATGAAGAGTGCCAATCCATCGCTTAAGAAATATGATATAAGGGATTACCCTATATCTCTGTTAGATCAGATCAGTCCTTCAGATATTGAGGAATATCTGTTTTATCTAAAGTATTATGAGAAGGATGGCGTCGTACACACCAATGACGAGAGAGGCATTAAGCGAAAGCTTGCTTCACTGCGCACTTTTTATAATTTTTATTTCAGGAAAGAGTTTATAGATACCAATCCTGCGAGCAAGGTAACCCTTCCCAAAATACATGAGAAGAATATCATCCGTCTTGATACTGATGAGGTCGCACAGCTTCTCGATGAGGTTGAGTCAGGAGACAGTCTGTCCAAGAACCAGCAGCGTTTCCATGAGAAAACAAAGGTTCGTGACCTTGCACTTATGACACTGCTTCTTGGAACAGGTATCCGTGTATCTGAGTGCGTGGGGCTGGATATGGATGATGTAGATTTCAAAAACAACGGAATCAAGGTGCACCGAAAGGGTGGTGCTGATGTGATTGTTTATTTTGGTGATGAGGTACGTGATGCACTTCTTTCGTACTGGGAGGAGAGAAGCATAATTACACCTGCCGAGGGGCATGCTAATGCGCTTTTTCTCTCTTTACAGAGGAAGCGTATATCTGTACGCTCTGTTGAGAATCTGGTAAAAAAGTATTCGAGACTCGTAACAACCGTTAAGAATATTACTCCTCATAAGCTTCGCAGTACATATGGCACCACACTTTATCAGGAAACAGGTGATATCTATCTTGTGGCGGATGTTCTAGGGCACAAGGATGTAAATACCACACGTAAGCATTATGCAGCCCAGGAGGACAGCAGGCGTCGTGCGGCAGCCAGGGTAGTACATCTGAGGGAGGATTGATTATATGTCTGATAATATAATCACAATTACAGATTTTATGGACCCCAATCTGGATGTGTATGCCAGATTGACGGAGAATCAGCTTTTAAACAGAGCCAATCCAAAAGAGGGGATGTTTATAGCTGAAAGTCCAAAGGTGATAGAGAGGGCACTTGATGCGGGATGTGAACCGGTTTCTCTTCTGATGGAGACAAAGCATGTAAATGGCGAGGCAAGAGGCATTATCGAAAGATGTCAGAATATACCTGTATATACTGCCTCATTTGATTTGCTCACAAAGCTGACTGGCTTTGCTTTGACCAGAGGCACACTTTGTGCTATGTACAGGCCGAAGCCAAGGTCCATCGAAGAGGTGTGCAGGGACGCAAGAAGAGTTGCGGTGCTTGAGGATGTGGTAAATCCAACCAATGTCGGAGCTATATTCAGGTCAGCGGCAGCACTGCATATGGATGCGGTGCTGCTCACTCCTGCCTGCAGCAATCCTTTGTACAGGCGTGCAATCAGGGTTAGTATGGGAACTGTGTTTCAGGTGCCATGGGCATATTTTCCCAAGTACAATGCCTGCAGTGACAACACTTTTTCAGATGCTTCATTGCATGATAAGTGTGATAGCCGTGACCAAAATTGCAGCAACAGAAATAGCAGTGTTTATAAATACAATATTGATGTGCTTCATAAGCTTGGATTTAAGACCTGTGCTATGGCGCTGACTGATAATTCCGTGAGTATAGATGACCCTGTGCTTCACTCAGAGGAAAGACTTGCAATAGTGCTTGGTACTGAGGGAGATGGTCTTCATGAGCAGACTATAGACTCCTGTGACTACACTGTAAAGATACCAATGTCACATGGCGTGGATTCATTAAATGTGGCTGCTGCCAGTGCAGTGGCATTTTGGGAGCTTGCTAAATAGTCTGATGAGAGTGCTTTATATTGTAAATTTTGACATTTTCGTCAGCACTGTTTCTAACTTCAGTTCCTTCGCATACGCATCCGAGTGGTAAATCCGCATAGTTTGTGCTATCGCAGAAGGCACTTTGGCGGCTGCAGTCAGTTTTATCATCTGATATGCCGCAGATGTTGGATTTATTGGTATGATACTGTTTAAAGTTTTGCCGGCTGTAGATATTCTGGTCGGTATTATGTGTATTGGCATTATATATCCCTGTATTATTCATGAATAGTCCTCCTGATTGATGCTTGTTTATTTGTTTTTTGTTTATTTGATAATTTAATTTATTTTTTATTTGCAGCTATCCTGAATATGTTGAATAGTTACTGTTATTTTTCATCCTAAGTATGAGTTTAGCATGTGCTGTGAGTAATTATTTTATGTATCTTATTTTTAATTGCGATTTCGGTTAGAGACTTTTTTAATTAAAATTGTGGCAATCATAAATATAATTTACACCTTTGTACATAATAATGCTGACAGGAGGTGTCTATCAAATGATTCTAACAGAAAAAGAAACAAACGCTATTGAAGATTTAAAAACACAGGAACAGGCATGCATAGAGAAGTATACCAAATACAGCAATCAGGCAAAGGATCCGGTGCTTAAGGAGCTTTTTGAAGAAATAGCAAGGGATGAGCAAAAGCATTTTGACTCTTTGGATCAGGTGATTAAGGGAAAGGTTCCGTCAGTTGACTGCAATGATTCCAAGGGGAAGAATTATAACCCTGCTGCAACATACGATTCGCTTGGCAATTCTGAGGACAAGAAAGCTGACTGTTATCTGGCTACAGACTGTATAGGAACAGAAAAGCTAGTATCCGGCGAGTACAATTCCGATGTATTTGTATTTGGAAATTCGGATATCAGAAAGCTATTGGCTGATATACAGATAGAAGAGCAGAATCATGCTGAGATGCTATGGAAGTACAAAACTGCAAATGGTATGGCATAGATAAAATATAAAACCATAGAATTTAGTACAAAGTGTAAAACAGGACTGCCTGAATATCGACAGTCCTGTTTTATAGGTTTAGTTGCCTGTTGGAATAAAAGGTCTGATTGCACCTGCAAGCTGAGAAACCGGCATACTCTGGAGCCATACACGGCCAGGTCCGGTGACAACGGTGTTGAATAATCCTTCACCGCCGAATACCACATTTTTGATACCCGGAACAGTCTGAATTTCGAGCTGACAGCTTCCTGTCATAGCGGCTAAGTATCCGGTATCAATCACCAGCTGCTGACCGGGTGCAAGCTCGTATTCCTTTATGTGGCCGTCAAATTCTAAAAATGCCAATCCGTTTCCCGACAGACGCTGCATGATAAAGCCCTCACCGCCGAAGAAACCTGATCCTATTCTTTTTTGGAAAAATACGGACAGCTCAACTCCGGAGGTTGAAGCAAGAAATGCTGATTTCTGGGCAATTATTTCCTGTCCCGGTGCAATCTGGAAGGGCCTGATGCATCCTGGAAAACATGATGCAAATGCTATCATTCCCGGACCACCCATAGATGTGTAGCGATTTTGGAACATACTCTCACCTGAAAATGCACGGCCAAACATTTTGCCGATGCCTCCATTTGATGTAGTCTCCATCTTCATGTTTGGAGTCATCCATGACATGGCACCTTTTTCGGTAATCATAGTCTCGTTTGCCTCAAGGTTGCAGATCACAACCGGTAATGGCTCTCCCTCAATATTGTAGTTCATAAATATCCTCCTTTACTCAAAAAATGGTTTGTAGAAATTTTATATTTATAATTCTAACACAGTAATACGTCACTTGACAATATAATTCATAAATGTACATGAAAGCTTATAAATGAATACAAATTGCCTAATAAATGCACTTTAGGGATTGCGGTGTTCATATGATTTTGACTGAAACTATGTGGACAAAGTCACAGACAGACTTGTTTATTTTATAAATATGGTTTAAAATAATATGCAAATTGTTGGATAAAAATGGTAGTAAAACTATATGTCACATAAATTGTAACAAAATAATTATATCCAATTTATAACATGTAAATAACATATTTGAGGAGACAACATAATAATGAGATTTGTAATACAGCGTGTAAACCATGCAAAGTGCACTATAGATGGAAATATAACCGGCAGCATAGAAAAGGGACTGTGCGTTTTGATAGGCATAGCAGAGACAGACACTAAAGAGATTGCTGATAAAATGATCAAAAAGCTTATAAACATGAGAATTTTTGCCGATGAGAATGACAAGACAAATCTTTCGATAAATGATGTAGACGGAAAGCTTTTGCTCATATCGCAGTTTACGCTTTATGCAAATTGTAAGAAAGGCAATCGTCCTTCATTTGTGGAGGCAGGAAGTCCTGATATGGCAAACGAGCTTTATGAATACTGCATCAGCGAGTGTGATAAGGCAGTTCCCGGAGTACAAAGAGGGGTGTTTGGAGCCGATATGAAGATAGAGCTTGAGAATGACGGGCCATTTACGATTGTACTGGATTCGGACAAGCTGTAAAAGATATAAGTATGAAAGGCATTTTTATGGAAAAATCATTAAAAAAAGATATTATAATAAACAGGCTTCCTGTAGTTATATATTTTATCCTGATTTTTGCTGCTTTAATTGTGATAATAAGTGCAGTAGCTCCGATGAGTAATCATGAGCCAAAGACGACGGATACATATTCTGATTTTTCAACAGGATGGTTAAATTGCGAGGAGTCTGAGGCTTCACTAAACCATTTATCCGGCACTACAGTAATCCATCGTACTATAACGGCAGCTGATTGTAATAAAACATTGTTTTTCTTTGCAAAAACATCAAATATCAAGGTGTTCATAGATGGGGTATGCCAATACAGGAACAATCATTTCTGTTCACAGTTTTTTGGAAAGACACCCGGGGCTCTTTTTGTAAATGTACTTATCCCTGCAGAAAGTGATGGCAAGCTACTGGAGATTGAAATTGAAAATCCATATAAAGATGACGACAGTGCAAAGCTTGATGAAATGTACATAGGCGATATTTCTGATATCATACAATTTCAACAACAAAAAAGATTCAATTCTTTCTGTATCAGCTTTATTATTATGGTACTGGGTGTTGTAATGCTTTTACTATTTATTCCTCTTACAAGGCAAAAGATAGTAGGCATTGAGTTTTTGAATCTTGGTGTTACAGCATTTGTATCAGGCTTATATCTTACAACAGACGGACGATATCTACAGCTTGTTTTTGGAGATGCCCATATATATCATGTGATAGCAGAAACAACCCTGAGGCTTTCTATTCTACCGTTTTTAATATTTTTAAGTCAGATGTATGAAAGCTATAGTAAACGTATAAGCTCGATACTATGCGTAATTGGCGAGATAGCATTTGCAGGCTGCTTTATCGGTGAAATAACCGAAATCATGGATTATCATGAGACACTTTTTCTGGTACATGTTGTATTTGCAATTTCGATGCTCTTTATTCTTGTTTCGACGATAAAGGGCATTGTAAAGGCACCAAAAGAGAATATATATCACAATATAGGCTGTATTGTTTTAAGCTTTATGGCTATGACGGATATCATAATTCTATGGCGAGGCACTGGACGAGAAACAAGCTATTTTATCAGACTCGGCATATTGATATTCTTTTTCATGGAAATAGTCCAGATTATTAAAAAGTTCCTCGTCTCTTATCAGCGCAATATCAAAAATGAGTTGCTTAGCAGGCTTGCTTATCATGACGGATTAACTGATTTACTCAATCGTACCTCATATATGGAAAAGGTCAAGGAGCTTGAAGATGATGAAAACCCATACATGCTGATTGCGATTTATGATGTAAACAATCTGAAAAAGGTAAATGATACAATGGGACATCAGAAGGGTGATGAGATGATAAAACGCGTTGCAGATGTGATGAGTGCTTCTCTTGGAAAATACGGACAGTGTTACCGAGTCGGTGGTGATGAATTCGTATTTATCTCGACAAAACCGGATATCGAGACCGTATTCATGAATGCAAGTAAAAAAATGATGGATAATCTCGGATGTATCACTGATGGAAATAATATAGTGCCTATCACAGCTGCCATGGGATATGCTGTGAAAAACGATAACAGCACAAAGGATATTAATGAGATAATCCGTGAGGCTGATTCTAGGATGTATGAGAAAAAGCGCTCTATGAAGCATCGGAAGGCTTAGTGCATTTCACCCAATCATCGATATTGCCGTTTTGAATAGCAGAAAACAGCCTCTTCTTGACACCCGGATTTTCCAGATTGAGCTGTCTGACAAGCTGCTTTACATATTCGCGCCGCGTGTGGCCGTCGTAAGGGCATGGATTCTTGCACACCGGTAGATTGTATTTATTCTTAAAGCCCTTCACATCTGACTCGCCGACATACATAAGCGGACGGATGATGGCAAGCCCACTGCCGTCCAGCTGTGTAACAGGCGCGAAAGAATAAAATTGTCCCTCATATAGCAGGGAAAGAAACATAGTCTCTATAATATCATCCATATGGTGTGCGTATGCTATTTTATTGCAGCCGACAGACAACGCAAAATCATTCAAAGCTCCCTTTCTAAGCTTTGCACACCATGAGCAGGGACTAGCCTGATTCTTAGATTTCTCAAGAGATATTCTTCCAATATCAGTTTTCACCACATAAAACTCAACAGAGAGCTCATCACACAGCGCCTTCACCGGAGACAAATCAAAATCCTCATATCCCAGGTCAACCGCTATCGCTACAAGTTCAAAGGGCACAGGATAAAAGCTTCTGATGCCGGAAAGCGCATAGAGCAGCGTAAGAGAATCCTTTCCGCCTGAGACACCGATGGCGATTTTGTCATTTTCAGTTATCATATTGTAGTCGTCAAGAGCCTGACGAACCTTGCTGTATAATTTTTGTAATTTCATGGTAGGTATTATACTATAAATCTGTGAAAAAACAAAGCTTCGAACAGTTACCATTCAGTGATCGTATGGAAAAAGGCAAAGGATTCCGTCACGATTCCTATTCGATAATAATTGACGAACATGCCCGTTGCCCATCGTTCGATAATGTGTTATACTTGTGCCATACAATGTAGACATAAGGAGAAGCGTTGAAATGAACAAAGGCAAAATTCGTACAAGGAGACTCACAATCCGCGCGAAGATCCTGATTCCGTCAATCATAATCGTTGTACTCGTCTGTGGTTTGATGGGATACAATTCCTACACGCGTTTTGAGAAAAGCATGGTGAGGATGGGCGTTGAGGAAGCAGACATGGCGGCAACGATCGTTGCGGATTCGCTGGATGCCAAGCTGGTATACAAAGTGACGGTAGGATCGGAAGGTACGCAGGTCTATCAGAATCTGCAAGGAGATCTCAGAAAAAAGCAAAAAGCATGCGGAATTGCTTTTTTATACACATTGTATACGGACGGAAAGAAAGTGTATTATGGTGTGGATTCGGACGAGGATGCGGCAAAAGTCGGTGATGAATTTGCGGATTCATACGCGGAACTGCAGCCGGTGTTCGGTGGAAAGGAATACATTCAGGATTACATCGACCATACAGAAGACGGAGATCTGATTACGGTATACAAGCCTATTGAGGACAATGCAGGCAAGGTTGTTGCAATACTTGGATGCGATTATGATGCGTCATCGATTACAGCAGAATTACAGAAGGCAGTTGTCCAGACGTTACAGATCGGAGGCATCTGTCTGATTCTGGCAATCCTGATTCTGACGATTATCGTTAGCAGGATTACAAAGGGACTGATGCAGGTAAATGCGAAGATTTATGATCTGGTACATAATGAGGGTGATCTGACTCAGAAACTGGATGTCAGAAGCGGGGACGAGCTGGAACTGATTGCGGGCAATGTGAATGAGTTGTTAGCGTATATCCGCAAGATTATGATCGGAATTTCGTCCGGATCCATGCGGCTTATGTCTTCTTCCCGCAAAATGGTGGATCATCTGAGCTCTGCGGATGAAAGCATTACCGATGTGTCGGCAACGATGCAGGAGATGAGTGCGGCGATGGAGGAAACGACTTCTTCACTCAATCAGATCACGGAGGCAATTGACGAAATCTATTCATCGGTAGAGCGTATTGCAGGCTCTGCGGATGCCGGAAAAGTCTCTTCTCAGGAGATGGAGAGCCGTGCTTCCGGGGCGAATGATGCAGCAGAGGAGGGGCAGAAGAAAGCAAACATTGAGACCGAGAAGATGGCGGCTTCTTTAAATGAGAAGATTGCAAAGTCCAAATCGGTGGAACAGATCGAGATTCTGACTTCCAACATTATCGAGATTACGGAGCAGACCAATCTTCTTGCACTGAATGCAAGTATTGAAGCGGCACGCGCAGGGGAAGCAGGACGCGGCTTTGCGGTGGTTGCCGATGAGATCGGAAAGCTGGCAGGTAATTCTGCGGATGCCGCAGCAAAAATCCGCCAGGTGAGTGCAGAGGTCATTCAGGCAGTGGATGAACTGGCAGAGGGATCGCAGCAGATGATTGAATTTGTCTGCAATTCCACAGAGGAAGGCTTCGGAGGTCTTGTTGCAACGAGCGAAAATTATGCGACCGATGCGAATGCAATGCGTGCAATGATGGAGCAGTTCGCACAGACTGCGGAAGAACTTCGCAGCACGATGGATGGCATCCGTGAATCCATCTCTGCAGTCAACATTGCCGTGGAAGAGAGTGCCAAGGGCATTGCGGGAGTTTCCGAGTCTTCCGTACAGCTTACCGGTAACGTCAATGATATCCAAAGCGAGGCTTCCGACAACAATGGCATCGCAGAGGATCTGGCAACGGAAGTCGGCAAATTCAAGCTTGAGTAGAGCTTATATAAAGATGGGGAACTAAACCAATTCCCGAATAGAAAAATCGCTTAGACCGTGAGTTTGAGCGATTTTTTGTTTAAGGATTATAGATGTTTTTATAAATAAAATATGGTTACGAGAGAGGGCTTCTGGCTAGGGACTGAACAGTAATCTTCGAACAAAAATTCGAGTTACGAGGGCAGACTTTGGGACTCGTAATGTGCTAAGCTAGAGCCATCATAAGAAAGAAGCAAAAGTCATAAAATTAAGGTTATAATGATACAAATTCTGAAAAATGTGATATTATAGGAATAAGGTATCAAATTTTGCTTTAGTATTATGTTAAATGTAACATATCATTTTTTTATTGCGTGAATTATACAGAAAAGGAGAAGTTATTTATGAAGTACATCTTGGCATTAGACATTGGAATCGCATCAGTTGGATGGGCAATATTGGATAAGGAAAGCGAAACAGTTATAGAAGCGGGATCAAATATATTTCCTGAAGCATCTGCTGCAGATAATCAGCTCAGACGTGATATGCGTGGGGCGAAAAGAAATAACAGGCGTCTTAAAACCAGAATTAATGACTTTATTAAATTATGGGAGAACAATAATTTGTCAATCCCGCAGTTTAAGTCAACTGAAATTGTTGGATTGAAGGTACGTGCAATTACAGAAGAGATTACATTAGATGAATTGTATCTGATTCTGTATAGTTATTTAAAGCATAGAGGTATTTCTTATTTGGAGGATGCCTTAGATGATACAGTATCTGGCAGCAGTGCTTATGCTAATGGCTTAAAGCTCAATGCCAAGGAACTTGAAACTCATTATCCGTGTGAAATACAGCAGGAACGGTTAAATACAATTGGCAAATACAGAGGACAATCACAAATTATTAACGAAAATGGCGAAGTTCTTGATCTCAGTAATGTATTTACTATTGGTGCATATAGAAAGGAAATTCAAAGAGTTTTTGAAATCCAAAAGAAATATCATCATGAGCTTACAGACGAATTCTGCGATGGATATATGCTTATATTTAACAGAAAGAGAAAGTATTATGAAGGTCCTGGAAATGAAAAGTCAAGGACAGATTATGGCAGATTTACAACAAAATTAGATGCCAATGGAAATTATATTACAGAAGATAATATTTTTGAAAAATTAATTGGTAAATGTAGTGTCTATCCGGATGAGCTTCGTGCCGCTGCCGCATCATATACAGCTCAGGAATACAATGTGTTAAATGATTTAAATAATCTGACTATTAATGGACGTAAATTGGAGGAAAATGAAAAGCATGAAATTGTTGAGCGTATAAAGAGCAGCAATACCATTAATATGCGTAAGATTATTTCTGATTGTATGGGAGAAAACATAGATGATTTCGCTGGCGCAAGGATAGATAAATCCGGCAAAGAGATATTTCACAAATTCGAGGTATATAATAAAATGCGTAAGGCTCTCCTTGAAATCGGAATTGATATTTCAAATTATTCCAGAGAAGAGCTTGACGAAATTGGTTATATAATGACAATAAATACAGATAAAGAAGCCATGATGGAGGCTTTTCAGAAGTCATGGATTGATTTATCAGATGATGTTAAACAATGTCTCATTAATATGAGAAAAACTAATGGTGCATTATTTAATAAATGGCAATCATTTTCATTAAAGATAATGAATGAGCTTATTCCAGAGATGTATGCACAGCCAAAGGAGCAGATGACGCTTTTAACGGAAATGGGAGTTACAAAAGGCACGAAGGAAGAATTTGCAGGATTAAAATATATTCCGGTCGATGTGGTTAGTGAAGATATATTTAATCCGGTTGTACGCAGGTCAGTTCGAATATCGTTTAAAATCCTTAATGCAGTATTAAAGAAATACAAAGCTCTAGACACAATAGTTATTGAGATGCCTCGAGATAGAAATTCAGAGGAGCAGAAGAAGAGAATCAATGACAGCCAGAAATTAAACGAAAAAGAAATGGAATATATTGAGAAAAAGCTAGCCGTTACATATGGTATTAAGCTTTCACCATCCGATTTTTCATCTCAGAAACAGCTTTCTCTAAAATTAAAGCTTTGGAATGAACAGGATGGAATATGTCTGTATTCAGGCAAGACAATTGATCCAAATGATATAATCAATAATCCTCAATTATTTGAGATTGACCATATAATTCCGAGATCAATATCGTTTGATGATGCCAGAAGTAATAAGGTTTTAGTTTATCGTTCTGAAAATCAAAAGAAAGGTAATCAGACACCATATTATTATCTTACTCATTCACATAGCGAATGGAGCTTTGAGCAATATAAGGCAACAGTCATGAATTTATCAAAGAAAAAGGAATATGCAATTTCAAGAAAGAAAATTCAAAACTTACTATATAGTGAGGATATAACAAAAATGGATGTACTTAAAGGTTTCATAAATAGAAATATCAATGATACGAGCTATGCATCCAGACTTGTATTAAACACAATTCAAAACTTTTTTATGGCTAATGAAGCAGATACAAAAGTTAAAGTAATTAAAGGAAGCTATACACATCAAATGAGATGTAATTTGAAGCTTGACAAAAATCGTGATGAAAGCTATTCACATCATGCGGTTGATGCGATGCTTATTGGTTATTCAGAGCTTGGATATGAGGCTTATCATAAATTACAGGGTGAATTTATTGATTTTGAAACCGGTGAAATTCTTAGAAAGGACATGTGGGATGAAAACATGTCGGACGAGGTTTATGCAGATTATCTATATGGGAAAAAATGGGCAAATATCAGGAATGAGGTTGTAAAAGCAGAGAAGAATGTAAAATACTGGCACTATGTTATGCGCAAATCAAACCGTGGTCTTTGTAATCAGACTATTCGCGGCACAAGAGAATATGATGGTAAGCAATACAAGATAAATAAGCTTGACATAAGGACAAAAGAAGGAATAAAGGTTTTTGCCAAGCTTGCATTTAGCAAAAAGGATAGTGACAGAGAACGTCTGTTAGTGTATCTGAATGATAGAAGAACATTTGATGATCTTTGCAAGATATATGAGGACTACAGTGATGCCGCAAATCCATTTGTGCAGTATGAGAAGGAGACCGGAGATATTGTCAGAAAGTATTCAAAAAAACACAATGGACCTAGAATTGATAAGCTTAAATATAAAGACGGAGAAGTCGGTGCCTGTATAGATATATCTCATAAATACGGATTTGAAAAGGGTAGCAAAAAGGTAATATTAGAGAGTCTCGTTCCTTATAGGATGGATGTCTACTATAAAGAAGAAAATCATTCATATTATCTTGTAGGAGTGAAGCAGTCAGACATTAAGTTTGAAAAAGGCAGAAATGTAATTGATGAAGAAGCATATGCTAGAATATTAGTTAATGAAAAGATGATACAGCCGGGACAATCGAGAGCTGATTTAGAAAATCTTGGATTTAAATTCAAGCTGTCTTTCTATAAAAATGATATCATTGAGTATGAGAAGGATGGTAAGATTTATACAGAGCGACTGGTTTCAAGAACTATGCCAAAGCAAAGAAACTATATAGAGACTAAACCAATTAATAGGGATAAACACGAAGACAGTAAAGATGGACGAAAAATTATAGGACTTTCAAAAACAAAATTGGTAAAAAAAATTAGAACTGATATTTTAGGAAATAAATATTCCTGTTCAGAAGAAAAATTTACAAGTTTTTGTTAATACTTGTTGACATAACGTGCTCTTGGTGATAAAGTATAAATGTAGAGAAAATTTTATAGTCACGTAAATTATTTAGATCTACTAAAACAAGGCTTTATGCCGAAATCAGGAGCACCGATGGGTGCTCCTTTTTTTGTGTGTTGGAGGATTAAAATGGCATTTAGAGTAATACTTATAGAAAATGAAGTGACTATAAAGGTTAAGCTGAATAACCTGATTATTACAAAATGTGGTGAGGATATATGGATCCCGCTTGATGATATATCAATGATAGTTCTGGATAACCTTGCCTCAAATTTGTCTACCAGACTGATGTGTCAGTTAGCTGAGCAGGGAATTGGATTGATGCTTTGTAATCAACAGCATCTTCCGACAGGTTTTTATAGTGCATATGATAATCATAGCAGAGCTTCAAAGGTGATAGGGTTTCAGATTGATAAAGAGCAGGATTATTATGGAAAGCTATGGCAGCAGATTGTTAAGATAAAAATCGAAAATCAGGCAAAAGCATATCAGATTATGACCAGGGATTCTGATGGAACAGAGAAAATAATAGAGTATTCAAAGAATATTTTAATTGGTGACAAATCTAATAGAGAGGCACATGCGGCTAAGGTATACTTTAATCTTTTAATGGGAAACTCTTTTTCAAGAGGAAACGAAGATATTCTGTTAAATAGCGGATTGGATTACGGATATGCTGTCATTAGGGGGTATATTGCCAGAGCGTGTGTGGGCTACGGGCTTAATACACAGATAGGAATTCATCATAAAAGTGAATACAATAGATTTAATCTTGTAGATGATCTTATGGAGCCACTAAGACCTATTGTCGATATTGTTGCCTATAATTCTATGAAAAACGATAAGTATTTTACACCGGAGCATAGGAGAAAACTGGTAAGTATACTGAATATGAAGATTATGTATCGTGAAAAAAAGATGTACATGTGTAATATGATTGAAAATTATATTGAGCAATATGCATCGCTCATTATGAAGCGTACAGATAATATTGTATTTCCGGATGTATATAATTTGATTGGAGAGGAGTATGGACAAATATAATATAATGAGAATGTTTTGTATGTTTGATTTGCCTGTTGAAACAGAGGAACAAAGAAGAAATTATAGAATATTCAGGAAAGAACTTATTCAGGAAGGGTTTGTTATGATTCAGTATTCTATATATGTCAGAGTCTGCCCCAGCAGGGAATTTGCCAACAGAATAGAAAATAGGATTAAAAAAAGTCTGCCACTGGAAGGAAATGTGCGTCTTCTTTGCGTTACAGAGAAGCAATATGATGATATGAAACTGCTGGTTGGCAGCAGACAAACTTCTGAAACTGCAATAGGTACAGAAAGGCTGATTATTATATGAATGTAGAAATTACAGAATTTGAAAAAAGATTTTGTTTTGAATTATGTCCTGTTACGCAATTGTGTGGTCAAAATGTTCGTAAGAAAAATTATATTTTTGAATCGTTAAGAAGATACTTTGGAACATTTAAATATTCTGAATCAAAAAACAAGTGGAGAGATAATGTATTTATAGACAATAATCAGGTAGGCAGAAAGTTCTTTAGTGTTCTTTCCATCAGTAATAAAACAGACATTATTCAAATGATTAAAATGACAAAGCAGAGTCTTTTGATGGAATACGTCAAAAATATTATACAGGATTTTGACTGGCAGCTGCATATGCGTAATTTGAGTGAAGAAATAGAAATAATGTTTCAGATTATTAATGATCAAGTAAATAAAGTCGGTGATATAGAGATATCGTATGCTATGTCTGATGTTTGGGATATGGTCCAGAAATCTGAAGTGTCAGGTATTGATGACACTGAATTATCTGATAAATCCAATGCTGAGCTTATATTAATATTATTGAATATTGTAGATAATGTTTTGAAAAACAATCCTAAAAAGACATTAATTCTTTTTGAAAATTTAGATCATTTAGTAAGCCTGAAAGAATATGTTGAAATCATTCATGCAGCAGATACAATAACAAAAAAATATGATTTATTTTTTATATTCTCATCCAGCTTGAATAAGTATGTTTGTTGTGATATAGATTTTCTTGAGGGTATATCTGTTTTTGGTGATGTGCATTTTCAAATGCCTGAATATAACAGATTATATCTATTCCTAAAAGAAAATTATCCTTATGAAAAAGAATTTTCAAATGAACATGTTCAGAAAATTATATGCAATATAATACAAAGTATTGGACAGTCAAATTTTTTGAATACTGTAGAAGAAAATGTAGTATGTAAGTTGATTAACCAAACTTTGCTGCTGGATGATAAAATACCAGATGAAAAAATTCCGGAAATAGCTTTTTTAAAGGCATAATATGTGCTAAAATAAATGTTGTAGAAATTAGAATATTAGGTTAATTTGAACAAGAGATGTCTTGTGATGATTAGATTTGATATTTTAGTAACTGAATAATTTACGTGACTGTAAAACATTTTTTAACGATTTGACCGGGGGATATTATTTTAGTAACTGAATAATTTACGTGACTGTAAAACCAAAAACGATTGCATTAGCAAAAGGTGAGTATTTTAGTAACTGAATAATTTACGTGACTGTAAAACTGGTGATAGGTGTTGCATTAGCCACAATCGATTTTAGTAACTGAATAATTTACGTGACTGTAAAACTAGAAAATCATAAAATGGTTACAGATGATAATTTTAGTAACTGAATAATTTACGTGACTGTAAAACGACCGTCAGTCTTTCGAAGCAGAGCAAGATATTTTAGTAACTGAATAATTTACGTGACTGTAAAACTGGCATGTGTCCCGGAGGAATTCCACCGGATTTTAGTAACTGAATAATTTACGTGACTGTAAAACCAAACATTTGAAAGAAATATCATGGAAAATATTTTAGTAACTGAATAATTTACGTGACTGTAAAACAGACTTAGAACACATTTTTAATTTATATTATTTTAGTAACTGAATAATTTACGTGACTGTAAAACTGTCTCCGGTGCGAAGAGCTGCTTTCTGTATTTTAGTAACTGAATAATTTACGTGACTGTAAAACCCGGAGATAGCGGATGTGGTAAGACGACGTATTTTAGTAACTGAATAATTTACGTGACTGTAAAACTTCCACATTATCGGAATACGATGCATCCCCATTTTAGTAACTGAATAATTTACGTGACTGTAAAACTCCATCTGATAACTTAATACCTATCATTGATTTTAGTAACTGAATAATTTACGTGACTGTAAAACTTACTCACACGATAGGACACCCGAAAGTTTATTTTAGTAACTGAATAATTTACGTGACTGTAAAACAATCGTAGCCGAAAAGCTTGTTAAGCTTCGATTTTAGTAACTGAATAATTTACGTGACTGTAAAACAACTGTCCGTCTGTGTCTGATATTCTGACATTTTAGTAACTGAATAATTTACGTGACTGTAAAACTTGCGACACTTCGTACTGCGTTATGTATTGATTTTAGTAACTGAATAATTTACGTGACTGTAAAACGTGAGAGGAAAGAGACTACCGCACTTTATAATTTTAGTAACTGAATAATTTACGTGACTGTAAAACATTCTATTCAAGCTGTAGGCACGAAGAATTATTTTAGTAACTGAATAATTTACGTGACTGTAAAACTGAAGCAGATAATAATAACATTGCCCTACTATTTTAGTAACTGAATAATTTACGTGACTGTAAAACAAATAATCTACAGCTTCATAAGCATCTGTATTTTAGTAACTGAATAATTTACGTGACTGTAAAACCGGCATTCTCTTCAAGTCTGTATGCGAATTATTTTAGTAACTGAATAATTTACGTGACTGTAAAACGAGGGCAAGCCAATAGCCGTAGCAGGGATAATTTTAGTAACTGAATAATTTACGTGACTGTAAAACTTTTGGAATATCAATCTCAAATTCATGCTTATTTTAGTAACTGAATAATTTACGTGACTGTAAAACAACTATTGTAATTTATGAAAGTGAGGACTTATTTTAGTAACTGAATAATTTACGTGATTGTAAAACCAATTCTTTTCGTACTCATCAAAAGGCTCAATTTTAGTAACTGAATAATTTACGTGACTGTAAAACAAAGAGCAGTTTAGAGTAGGAGATACTGTAGATTTTAGTAACTGAATAATTTACGTGACTGTAAAACTTTTGTAATGAATTTTTTGGCGATACCTTTATTTTAGTAACTGAATAATTTACGTGACTGTAAAACCATCAGCAGCATATACACGAGTTGTGTTATATTTTAGTAACTGAATAATTTACGTGACTGTAAAACAGCGACATTACTATAAAATAATAAAGAAAGATTTTAGTAACTGAATAATTTACGTGACTGTAAAACTAGTAAAATCAATAGCCATCTTTACAAGTCATTTTAGTAACTGAATAATTTACGTGACTGTAAAACCAATTCTGTCTGAAGCTATGCAGGATGGTCATTTTAGTAACTGAATAATTTACTTGACTGTAAAACGAGGAAGAGAAAGATGCAGATGAAGAGTTTATTTTAGTAACTGAATAATTTACGTGACGCTATATAAAACCAAGACAACAAACAATATTATGTCAGTGTTTTGTTTTATCAAAAATCAAACTAGACGATTTTGATTTATTAAAGTAATATATAAGAATGTGAAGCAGCTTTTCACAGTTTTTAGATTATCGACACACTGTGTCGATAATCTGGAAGCAGTATACCTATTTCATTGACGAATATTATATGAGATTGCGAAATAAAAAATTTTCCACTCACTGAGTGGAAATTTTATCTAATAACTAAAGATGAACAAATATAATATTTCCAATTCTAACAGAAAGGATTTATAGTATGGCAGATTTTAAATACGAAATAGTAGAACACATAGGCACACTCTCAGAGAGTGCCAAAGGATGGACAAAGGAACTCAACAGAATTTCATGGAATGGCGGAGAACCAAAGTATGATATCAGAGACTGGGCACCGGAGCACGAGAAGATGGGAAAGGGTGTTACGTTGTCTGAGGATGAGATGGCGAAGTTAAAGGAATTGTTGTAAATATCATTTCAAACGGATATTTAAAAGTGTTTAATGAGATAAAAAATCTGATTTGACAATTATACGATATAGATGCTTAATAATAACATATGCAGTATTTATGCATACTTGTAAATTATGCTTAATTACTGCATAATACTTAAAACGTGGGAACAAATATGTATTATGCAAGTGTATATCTACTTAAATTAATTAAAAGGCTGCAATAGGCGATGACGGTCTGGTTTTTTATGATGCCAGAGAGATTATAAATTTTTTAGATTTAATAGGAGGACCAAATCATGAGCAAAGTATTAGAAGAAATGAAAACCAGAAGAAGTATTCGCAAATTCAAACCGGACATGATTCCGCAGGACATCCTTGACCGGATAATTGAGGCCGGAACCTTTGCGGCAAACGGCAGAGGTGCACAGAATACCATTATTATTCAGGTGACAAATAAGGAAATAAGGGATGAAATCGCTAAGAGAAATGCCGACATAATGGGAAGTAATACCGATCCATTTTATGGTGCGCCGGTTATTCTTATCGTTCTTGGAAAGAAGGACTGGCCTACACATGTCTATGATGGTAGTCTTGTGATGGGAAACCTGATGCTTGCAGCACATGATCTGGGTGTAGGAAGCTGCTGGATTCACCGCGCGAAGGAAGAGTTTGAGTCTGACTGGGGCAAGAAGCTTCTCAAATCACTCGGTATTGAGGATGAGTATGAGGGAATCGGACATTGTGCTCTTGGATATGTCGATGGAGATTATCCTGACGTGATTCCGAGAAAAGAGAATCGTGTATTTTACATATAGGAGATAACCACCATGAATTTTTTATTTGTAGCATTGGGTGGCGCCGTAGGTGCAATGGCCAGATATGCCATCAGCCTTATACCTTTAAAAACTGAATTTCCATTTTTGACTTTAATCACCAACGTAATCGGAGCAATTCTGATTGGATTTATTGTCGGAATCACAAGTGCAAGGGATGGAGTATCCAAGAATATGGTTTTGTTTTGGAAGACCGGTGTATGCGGTGGCTTTACCACGTTTTCTACATTTTCGCTGGAATCCTATAATCTGTTTGAACATAATCACTGCCTGCTTGGGTGCGGATATGTGTTGTTGAGCTGTTTAGGATGTATACTCGGTGTGATGTGTGGTGAAAAATTTGCTACAATAATCAAGTGACGAGTATCGTGCGGTTTTGCAAATGTGTGTGGTGTGATTCTGAATAGTTACAATACAAATTGATGGGGAGATAAGTGTATATGAGTGAAACGGAAAACAATGAGCAGACTGTCGGGAAGCAATCTAAGGAACCTAGGAGCAATCAAAAGCTAAAGCTTTTGTATCTTGCAAAAATCCTTTTGAATAATACTGATGCTAACCATGACATTACGCTTGACGAGATTTTAAACAAGCTGCATGCATACGATGTCACGGCCGCGAGAAAAAGTTTGTATGATGATATAGCACAGCTGAATGATTTTGGTATCAAAACCCAAAAGACGCAGTATGGCAGGACTGTCCATTATAAGGTGATAGGCAGGGCATTTGAGCTGGCGGAGCTTAAGCTTTTAGTGGATTCTGTCGCGGCTGCCAAGTTTATCACTGAGGAGAAATCCAATGAGCTTATTAAGAAGCTGGAGAGTCTTACAAGCAGACAGGAGGCTGCCACTCTGCAGCGTCAGGTATATGTTGCCGGAAGAGTGAAAACCATGAACAGCGACATCATGAAAAATGTCGATGCCATACACAATGCAATTGCAAATAATTCAAGTCTTTCGTTTCAATATTGCCGGTGGAATATGAAAAAAGAGCTTGAGGTGAAGCATGACGGCGCAAGATATCATGTCAGTCCATGGGGATTGCTGTGGAATGATGGCAATTACTATCTGATTGGATATGACCATGATACACAGGTAAAGGATATTCATCATTACCGTGTAGACAAGATGAAGAATATCCTGATTGAAAATAAAGTCCGTGAGGGCAGGGAGAAGCTCAAAAAACTCGATATTGCTTCTTATGGCAAATCGAAGTTTGGTATGTACAATGGAGAAGAGATTAAGGCTGAGATACTGTGCAAAAACAGCGCTATAGGTGTCCTGATTGACAGGTTTGGAACCGATGTGACAATCTTAAAGAAGGATGAAGCTCATTCGCGTGTTTTTGTGAAGGTAGCTGATAACAAGCTTTTTATTCATTGGATTATGGCAATGGGGGATAATTTTAAGATAATTGGCCCGGAGAATCTGGTGAAAGAGGTTCATGATGAGCTTAACAGACTGGCAAAACAATATGAGCTTGCTGACTAAATCTTGAAGAAAGTGCCATATTGGGAAAATAAAATCTTGAAGAAAATGCCATATTGGGGAAATAAAATCTTGAAGAGAGGTATACATGAGTATTTTAAACGTAGAGCATCTAAGCCATGGTTTTGGCGACCGTGCTATTTTTGAGGATGTTTCCTTCAGACTGTTGAAGGGCGAGCACATAGGGCTTGTCGGTGCAAACGGTGAGGGAAAATCGACTTTTATGAATATTATCACAGGCAGGCTTATGCCTGATGAGGGCAAAATAGAGTGGGCAAAGAAGGTGCGTGTGGGTTATCTCGACCAGCACACAGCGCTTGAAAAGGGTATGACTATCGGCTCCGTTCTTTCCTCTGCATTTGATTTCCTTTATGATATGGAAAATGAGATGAACGACATATATGCACGTCTTGGCGATGTGGACGAGGACGAGATGAATAAGCTGATGGAGGAAGCCGGCACGATTCAGGACATGCTTACCATGCATGATTTCTATATGATCGATGCAAAGGTTGAGGAGGTTGCAAGGGCTCTTGGACTTTTAGACCTGGGGCTTGATAAAGACGTTACCGATTTAAGCGGTGGTCAGAGAACCAAAGTGCTGATGGGAAAGCTCCTCTTGGAGAAGCCGGATATTCTGCTTTTGGATGAGCCTACAAACTATCTGGACGTAGAGCATATTGAGTGGCTTAAGCGATATCTGAACGATTATGAGAATGCGTTTATTCTTATTTCGCACGACATACCGTTTCTGAACAGCGTGGTAAATCTCATCTATCACATGGATAATAAGAAGCTCGACAGATATGTCGGGGATTATGACAAGTTTATGGAAGTCTATGAGATGAAGAGAGCCCAGCTTGAGGCTGCGTACAACAAACAGCAGCAGGAGATTAAAGAGCTGAAGGATTTTGTGGCGAGAAATAAGGCGCGTGTAGCTACAAGGAATATGGCGATGTCACGTCAGAAGAAGCTTGACAAGATGGATGTTATTGAGCTTGCTGCTGAAAAGCCAAAGCCGGAGTTTAACTTTAAGACAGCGCGTACTCCGGGGCGGTATATTTTCCAGACAAATGGTCTGGTCATTGGCTATGATGATCCGCTTTCATCTGCTCTCGACCTTGAGATGGAGAGGGGACAAAAGATTGTTCTTACCGGTGCAAACGGCATCGGAAAGACGACATTGCTTAAGAGTATTCTTGGGCTGATAAAGCCGCTTTCAGGAAGTGTTACACTTGGAGATTATCTGGAGATAGGGTACTTTGAGCAGGAGATGGATCAGTCGGTTACAACCACATGTATTGAGGAGATATGGAACGAGTTTCCTGCATTTTCGCAGTATGAGGTGCGAAGCGCGCTTGCCAAGTGTGGCCTGACCACAAAGCATATTGAAAGCCAGGTGCGTGTGTTAAGCGGCGGTGAACAGGCAAAGGTACGCCTGTGCAAGCTGATAAACAGAGAGACAAATATTCTGCTTCTGGATGAGCCTACCAACCATCTGGATGTGGATGCTAAGGATGAGCTGAAGCGTGCCTTAAAGGAGTACAAGGGCAGCATACTTATGGTATGCCATGAGCCGGATTTCTATGATGGGCTTGCGACGGATGTGTGGGATTGTTCAAAGTGGACTACGAGATTATAGATTTATAAATTATGAATTAGATATGCATGCCTTTTAAGACATAGATATTTAGAGCAGGAGATGATTTTTATGCATATCAGTATACTTTTAATGGAACAGATAATAGAGCTTTTTATCATGATTTTCATGGGCTTTATTATCGTGAAAGCAGGTATTGTGAAGGATGAGGACAGCAAGGTTTTATCAAAGATTGTGCTGTATCTGATTATACCGTGTGTTATTATCAATGCCTTTCAGGTGGATTACACTTCAAAAACAGTGAGAGGTCTTTTGATTGCATTTGCGGCATCGGTGATTTTGCAGTTAGTTTTGCTGTTTATCATTTCTGCTATGGGCAGGCTTTTCCATATGAATGAGGTGGAGGTCGCATCAGTTTATTATTCAAATTCAGGCAATCTGATTGTTCCGATTGTGACATTTATACTGGGGCAGGAGTGGGTGCTCTACGGCTGTGCTTTCATGAGTGTGCAGCTGGTATTTTTGTGGACTCACTGCAAAAAGATTATAAGCCGTGAAAGCTCCTATGACTGGCGAAAGATTGTCCTTAATATCAATATGATTTCCATAGTAATAGGTGTGGTGCTTTTCTTTACAAGGATTCATCTGCCGCAGCTTATCAATGACACAATCGGTTCTGTCGGCAGTATGATTGGACCTGCAAGCATGATTGTGACAGGCATGCTTTTTGCAGGGATGGATTTGAAGAAGGTTTTTGCCAACAGAAGGGTGTACTTTGTTACCTTTCTCAGGATGCTTCTGGTTCCGTTGATATCGCTTATTCTTATTAAAATCAGCCATATGGCATATCTTTCTGCAGATGCGCCAAAGATTATGCTTATTGTTTTCTTAGCGGTTATTACGCCTTCGGCATCGACTGTCACACAGATGTGTCAGGTGTATGGCAATGATTCAAGGTATGCCAGCGCAATAAATGTAGTGACAACGCTTTGTGCTGTAGTGACGATGCCGGTTATGGTGCTTTTGTATGAAGAATTTATATAAAAACGAAAAGTCATGAAGCATGTTTTTAAACTAGAAGGTCATCACACATTCCCTTGTGATTTCATCAAGCGAAGATACACCACACATCTTCATGGTGTCTTCAAGCTCAGTACCGATTTTGTCTATGTATGCACGTACACCATCGGCCTTACCGCCGTATACAGCCGTTACAAACGGTCTTGCGATAAGAACTCCGTCTGCACCCAGTGCAAGGGCTTTAAAGACGTCTGTGCCGCTTCTGATGCCACCATCTACAAGAATCTTAATGCCTGAGCCTTCAAGAGCCTTTACGATGCTTTCAAGCACCTCAGCAGTGGCAGGACACTGATCCAGCACACGTCCACCGTGATTTGATACAATAATAGCGCTTGCGCCTGCTTCTTTTGCTTTAAGCGCACCCTTTACAGTCATAATCCCCTTTACAATAAATGGGGTTCCGGCCATCTGTATGATATCGCAAAGCTCTGAAACTGTTTTGCTTCCGGCTGGCGGATCAAGATTTTTGAGGAATGGAAGACCGGCTGCATCGATATCCATAGCTACTGCAAATGCGCCTGATTCATGTACCAGCTCCATTTTCTCACGTATGGTCTCAATGTTCCATGGCTTTACGGTAGGTATTCCTGCACCATCTGCATTTTTGATAGCCTTGGTGGCTGCAACCATGACATTTGGGTCAGTTCCGTCACCTGTGAAAGCTGCAATGCCGTTCTTTGCACAGGCTGACACGAGGATATCGTTGTATGTCACATCATCCAGACAGTCTCCGTAGTGCAGCTGTACTGCACCGACAGGACCTGCAAATACCGGATATTTAAAAGTACGGCCGAAGAGTGAGAAAGCGGTGTCTACAGGCTTATTTTCGGCAATAGTATCCATGTTTACACGGATTTGTTTCCATTTGTCGTAGTTGCGTATGGCTGTGTCACCGATGCCCTTTGAGCCGGGACCGGGCATCTGGTTTTTGCATGCGCGGCCGTTGCATTCAGGACAGACCTTGCAGTATTTTCCAAGACGTGGTCTGGCATTTTCGATACATTCTGTATAGTTCATATTTTTCCTCCAAGTGTAAATCTTTTTAAATTTTATTATTGAGATTATAACACGATAATTTTTTTATGTATACAAAACAGGTGAAAAGCTCTTGACTTGGAGTGGACTCCAAGTGATATAGTTTCATTGTAACAATCAAAAAGGAGGCGCTTATAGAATATATCAGGCTTTTTCAGATGGGAGATGCTACATTTGAAGCGAGGTGTCAGCTTCTCAAGGAGCAATACGAGCAGCTTGATGAGCAGAAAAAACAGATTGAAAACACGATGGAACGCTTACAGTATAAAATTTCTAAATACGAGAATGCGATAAAGACAGGTGAATTGACCTGGGACAAATAGGAGGACAAAATATAATATGTATCTTGAGAAAATTAACGGACCAGAAGATGTAAAGAAAATTAAGATAGATGAACTGCCGGTGCTGGCGCAGGAGATAAGAGATGCCCTTTTGGTAAGAGCAAGTAAGCATGGCGGACATTTTGGACCGAATTTTGGAATGGTAGAGGCGACAATCGCTTTACATTATGTATTTGAATCACCGAAGGATAAAATTGTTTATGATGTATCGCACCAGAGTTATCCTCATAAGATGCTTACGGGGCGTAAGGAAGCGTATTTGTCTGAACAGCACTATGATGATGTGTCAGGCTATACAAATCCAAACGAGAGCGAGCATGATTTTTTTACAGTCGGACATACATCAACGTCGGTCAGTCTGGCTGCAGGTCTTGCAAAGGCAAGGGACTTAAAGGGTGAAAACGGCAATGTGATTGCTGTCATCGGAGACGGCTCATTAAGCGGAGGAGAAGCACTTGAGGGACTTGATTTTGCTGCTGAGCTTCAAAGCAATTTTATTATTATAGTAAATGACAACGATATGTCGATTGCTGAAAATCATGGAGGTCTCTATCAGAATCTTGCTCTGCTTCGAAAGACTGACGGTCAGGCAGAATGCAATCTGTTTAAGGCTATGGGACTTGACTATGTGTATGTGGACAGGGGCAACGATGTTGCAGCTCTTATTAAGGCATTTAAAGAGGTCAAGGACAGCACTAAACCGGTTGTAGTGCATATAAACACACTTAAGGGCAAGGGCTATGCACCAGCAGAAAAATGTAAGGAGCAGTGGCATTACAGCGGTCCGTTCGATATAGAAACAGGAAAGCCGCTATTTAACAATGTGGAAGAGGATTATTCTTCTGTGACCTGTGAATATCTGCTTGAAAAGATGAAAAATGATTCTTCTGTTGTTGCAATTACTTCCGGTACGCCGACTGTTATGGGCTTTACAGAGGATAAGAGAAAAGAGGCTGGCAGTCAGTTTGTCGATGTAGGTATTGCAGAGGAGACTGCAGTGGCACTGGCATCAGGTGTCGCAGTAAATGGTGGTAAACCATTTTATGGTGTATACAGTTCGTTTGTACAGAGAACCTTTGACCAGGTATCACAGGATGTCTGCATCAATAACAGTCCGATTACAATGGTAATATATCAGGGCTCCGTATATGGAATGAATGACGTTACACACTTAGGCTTTCAGGATATTCCGATGCTTTCAAATATTCCAAATCTGGTATATCTGGCACCGGCAACAAAGGAAGAGTATCTGGCCATGCTCGACTGGAGTATGGAGCAGACATCTTATCCGGTTGCAATAAAGCTGCCGGGCGGACCGATGATTTCAGATGGCTCAAGGGTGACAAAGGATTTTGGCAGACTCAACAGATATGAGGTGGCTCAGACAGGAGAAAAGATTGCGATTATCGGTCTGGGAACCTTCTTTGAACTGGCAAAGGAGGCTGCGAAGCTTCTTAAAGAAGAAGCCGGAATCAATGCAACTGTAATCAATCCGTATTACATCACCGGATTGGATGAGGTGCTTTTGACTAAGCTTAAGCAAAATCATGATACTGTTATTACTTTAGAGGATGGTATTTTAGATGGCGGCTTTGGTGAAAAAATCGCACGATTCTATGGTGCAAGCAATATGAAAGTGATGAATTATGGATTGAAGAAGGAATTTCTTGACAGGTATGATGTGGATGCTGTACTGAAGGAGAATCATCTGACTGCAGAGCAGATTGCGGAGGATGTGTTATCTATTTTATAATAAAATCATAAATTCCAAATATAAAAGACGGCTGATTTTTCAACCGTCTTTTTATAAAATTTCAAAGCTTGTGTTGAAGCATACTAAGGTACTGCAAGCGGAGCGGTACTAATTTTTAGCGGTACACATTTATTCGCTAAACTGATATATGTTTCACGAAAGCGTTTTTTGACTGGTCTGCAAGTCAAAAATCGGGGAAGCGGTAGTTGACAGCGCCCGACATCTATTCTCCCGTCGGAGGGCGCTTGCTCGTCAACTATTTGTGAAATACTTGTTTGACGAATTAAATGACACGAATTTAATGTAGGTATAAATAAAGAAAAAAGTGTAACTAGTAAGTTTAACTTACGGGTTGCACTTTTTTTGTGCGTCAAAAGAAAGAGTTAAAACGAGTCAAGGCCTGCGTTAGCAGTGCATTTTAGCCTTGACGCGCCAAGCCCAAGGACAATTTGTTTTTTGGGGATATCCCACAGCGAGGGATTCCCCTTGTTCACCTAAGTCAAAGAGTAGATAAAAAAGAAGAAAGTAAAGAGGTAAAGAAAAAAATGGAAGATTACACAAAAGCTCAGATGTTTGATATTACTAAAGAATATATCAATGAATATTATCATAATCCTTTGGATTATATCAGTAAAAATTACGTTTTTTATTACATGGCTGGACGCTTTCCGGATGCTCCGATTGATGTGTGCTGTTCTGTTGTTGAAGAATTAAGGAAATTCTATTTCTATAATGATGGTTTAATGCAGTTTAACAGCTGATATATGAAGCGTCTGCGTCATTTTTAATTGGTCAATGTCGTTTGATAAGTTGTTTTTTAAACAAGTTTTATCATATAGCCCCCCTGGAGAGGGGAAGGGGGCGCGATTGTTCTTCTTAGTGCCTGCTTTTTGGCACTTAGTAGAACACGCTGGGGATTAGGAATGGTCCCATTGGTACGCATTAGGAGGTCTGAAAATGAGAACTATTTACGAAAGAGTGGCTGTGTTGCCACTACTTGACAATGGCAACACTTCGCAGTCATTTTTTTAATTATGGTTGGTTATAATCTTAAAATCCAAGAATTTCATAATGGTGAGGTAAAATTTTCTATCTATCCAGATGGAGTAACGGAGATACCTGACGAACAAAGATCTTACTACGAAAATGAATGTATTGAGAAGAGACTTGAGGCTTCGCAGCTTGAAACTGTATTTAATCCTTTTACTGGCAAGTTCGAGCGATTAAAAGAGTTTGAGTCTCCAGAGATTGAGCTACAGCGTCAGAAACATTCTCAACGTGTTTCGGTCAATCGCTCGAAAAATAAGATACATGATTTAGCAAGGTCTGAAAAATGGGAATATTTTGTGACTCTCACTTTTGATGGCTCAAAGGTCGATAGATATGACTATAATATTTGTTTAACCAAGTGCCGTCAGTGGCTTAATAATCAGCATAAGCGTTATGCTCCAGATTTGGCATATTTGTTTGTGCCAGAAAAGCACAAGGATGGAGCTTATCATTTTCATGGTCTGATAGCGACCGTTGGGAATATTAAGTTTGCCGACTCTGGTCGAGTAGCCATAGGCAAAAAGTCCTGCGTCAGAACTGATAAGAATAGTTCTTATCCAACTATCTATAACCTTAATGGATGGAAATTTGGTTTTTCTACTGCTACGAAAATAAAAGATTTTTACAAGGCAATCAATTACATAACCAAGTATGTTACTAAAGATATATGCGCTGACCTTAAGGGCAAGCATAGATATATAGCATCAAAGAACTTGCATGAACCTACTGAGCTAAAGTTACTTTTGTCTCCAGATGATTGCAACTGGTATGCTCAGCTGATGTATGATACCGATAGTTGGTTAAGGTACATGGTTCAAAAGATAGCTGAAAATCACGGCTACAATTTTAAGTACGAGTCTGTAGTGGATGGCTTCAAAAGAGCTATTTATCAGATATATCAATTCAATACTGATGAAAGAGAGGTAAATTAAATGAAAGTAAAGAGTAACGTTGAATTGAAAAACAAAACTAAGGTAATGCCAGTATTGATAAGAACGTCTTTTGATACACTGGAGCAGAGGTTATTATTCGAGGCGGTAGTGCTTCCAGATTTGGTTGAGGTTTTAAATGCCTACGCACCTATGCTTGGTATTGCAGGAATTAAAGAAAGAGAGGTTGAAGAGAATGCTTAAAATCGTAGGTTACATCCCAATGAAAAAGAGAAAAGGTGCTGTTGTTTTCGTTGAAAATGATGGTGTTGAGGGTGTTCATGGTAAAACTGTTGATAAGCTATTTCTGTATGATGATTTAGCTGATAAGGTGACTGATAGTTCTATCGGTCACGAGTGTAATGTTGATTATGGTTGTGGTTATAGCGGCAAAGCCTTTATAACTGGAATAACTATAAAATAATTTTAGAAAGGAGAAAGGCTTATGCTGTTAGCTGAGGCTGGTGGTAACACTATGACAACTGCGGTTGGTTCACTTATGGAAGTTGTAAGTACTGTTATTACAACTATTACTGGTAACCCTACACTTATGGTATTTTTCTGTGCAGGTGTAGTTGGAATTGCTATTGGTGTGGTTAGAAAGTTAAAGAAATAATTGTAACCAATAGCCTTAGGGGTGGGGTTTATGACCTCATCCCTTTTTGTTTATTTATTGGTTTAGAAAGTGAGGTTTTATGAAAGTACATGGAAATATTTGTTTTAATCGGAGAGTGGCTTTTTTTGTGTGTATGCTCGTTTCTGCGCTTGCTGTTTTAATTTGCGGTCAGACTGTAAGAGCTGATGATACTACTTATACTGGCTCTACTATGTATTCTGTTACAATTAAATCGGGCTATCCCAAAAAGAATGAGTATTACTCTAATGATTATTCGCAGACTATTAATTATACAAGCTCGTCCCCTGTGTATTCTTTTATAGCCGAAGAACCTGTTTTTGATGGTAGCGGTAAGCCACTTGACAAGCGTTTTAATTTAGTAATTGGCTTTTGTTCCGCTAGTGAAATACATGCTGATGAATTGTCCGAAATTTCTCCTGTTGTAATGAATGGTTGTTATTTCTATACCGATAGAATTATCGGACTTGATTGGCAAAAGGAAGATAACCCTTCAACTGATGATTATATTACTAAAATGACTGGTAGTAAGTCGGATATTTTCCAGTTGGTTAAGGATGTTGGTTTTTATCAGACTATTTCTGACTATCTCAAAACTGGTGTAAAGGCTGACGGCATGATTGTTGGCGGTAGTGATACTCATCCTATTGATGTTACTAACAAGAGTATTGGTTACTTGCAGAATGTCAAGTTGAATAGGTCGTTTATTACTCCTATCAAGGGTAATAACATTTTTGAAACAACTAACTATCAGATTTACACTGATATGATATATAACATGAAATGGAATGGCAGCAAGACTTCTACGAACTATGATTTATCTTCTTCATACGTTCAGATTTACGCTAAGGCTGAGTACCGCAAAGATGAATATGCGGATATATCTGCAACTGACTTTATCGAGCTTGGAGATTACGTCAAGGCTTCAAAGGGTAAAACTGATTTTTCATTTATGGAGCTTTTTGAAAAGGCTTCTAATTGTAAGTCCTTTTATTTGTCTGATTTCCCTCTTGCGGCCGCTAGCTATAAGGATGGTAAATTGCAAGCTTGCTCTGTTACTCCTAATATTAAGTTTAAGTTCTACATTCGAGCTTATAAGGGTACTGATAAAGGTCCCTGGTTATGCGTGACTGAAAAAGGCTCTCATATGTCTAATGAGTTTGTAAACTCTGGAGATGATGTACCCTATAACGTTTCCAGTGGTGACTTAGGCGCTGATGGCAAGTTTAGCCCCGACGGTAATGTCAATGAGGATGGCAAGGGTACTACTGGTACTGGCAAGGATAAGGATGATTCTGTAGCCGATACCAACGCTAATGATAAAATCCAGTCTAATCATGAGTCTTCTAACACTACTTTTGACAGGCTCGAAGACTTTGTTTCTGGTATTGGGGATGTTCCTAAGATTATCGCGGATATTTTTTCTTTCCTGCCGTCATGGTGTCTTGATCTTATAGGAATAGGTTTCGCGTTACTAATGATACTTATTGTGGTTAAATTTATTAGGGGGTAAAATATGCTATATGACCTTTTCCACAGCGTCTGCTCGCTTATTATTAAGTACTTGAATATCCGTATACCTTGGACTGGTAATATCCATCCGACTATAGCTCAAGTACTTGTGTTTACGGCCGTGGGCGCGTTAATAATTCATTTTGTGAGGGGGATGTTAGAATGACTGTTGATACAACTGAAATATATGAAGCTGTACCAGATAAAGAATTTATTGAAAATAGTGAGGTGCTAAATGCGCAAGGTGAAGAAAGTATTATGCAGGATATTAAAGAAGATAATACGGAAGTTGTCACAACTGATAATTCGACTCCTGCGGTTGGCTCTACTGTTCAGACTGTAGATTATACAGAAAAATTAGACTCAATTGTAAATGATGTACATATAATTATGTTCATCTTATTGTTTTCGTTCTGCTGGTCATGCATGAAATCATGGCGCACGCATAGTTTGAAGGGGGTTAGAAAGTAATGGATTCATTAGTTAATCTTATTGTTGGCACGTCTACCACATTAGATGTTTATGTTATTGTTAGGCTCATTGTGGTTATGATTGCACTTGAGTTATTCTCTACAGCTTGCGGATTTTTAGGGGGTATGAAATAAATGTTATTTTTGATTTTTATTGGTGTCTTGATTTTGCTGTGGCTGTCTGTGATAGCAAGAATTATTTGTTTACATCCTATAAATACTATTTTGTATGCTGTCAAAGATTTTTATTTTTGGATAAAACATAAGGGCTATAATTTCTATGAAGCAGGATTGTTAAATTGTTACTGCGCACATTTTGGCGGTGGAAAAACGCTATCTATTGTTCATTACGTGACTATGATTTTTAATAGATATAACAATAAAATGGTTTGGGATAGGGGTAGAAAGAAATTTGTAAGACAGAAAATTCATGTAATTAGTAATGTGGATTTTAAGAGTATTCCTTATGAACCTCTAGCCAGTCTGTCGCAGGTCGTTTGCTGTGCTTACAAAAATAAAGATATAGATATAAAAAATAACACTAGGACAGTAGTAATAGTGGTTCTGGATGAAGCATCGGCGCAGCTTAATAGCAGAAATTTCAAAACTAATATTGATGCATCATTTTTAAATACACTGATAACTTCAAGGCATTATCATATTTCTTTTATGTATAGTTCGCAGAAATTCAAATTGACAGATGCACTCATGCGTTCAGTAACTCAAAAGTGTATCAATTGTGAAAAGATATGGCGCTTTTTAGTGCAGAATGAATATGATGCGGACGAGGTCGAATATGCAAGCAATCCGACTCTTATTAAACCACGTAAACGTACTGGCTTTTTAGTTAAAGATAAAGATTACAATGCTTATGATACATTAGCTGTTGTCGATAAGCTTAAAAAGTCGGTTGATGATGGGGATATGATGAGTGAACAGGAAATTTTACAAATGCGCGGTGAAATGAATCCTGATAATGATCAGATTACACACCGCACAAGACGCTTGAAAAAATTGCTTAAGTAGTGTAGAATCAAAAATAAAAAAGGTGGTTTTATGATGAAAACTTTTAAAGATTGGGTTTTGTTTTTATGCGTAGTTGGTCTTGTTATATGTTTCATTTATATTCATACTTTAAGTTTGCGTATTGATTTTTTACATTCTGATAATGGTAATAATTATGGTGTAGTAACTGTTACTGAAGAATAGTTTGTGCTTGCGCGCTCAGGCTTGCCAGCGCGCAGCACAACAACAAATTGCACAAAATAATAAATTATATTGGCTCTGATCCACGTTGGTTCAGAGCCTTTTATTGTGCATTGTGTATAATTGTTGCCGCCACAGGATGAAAGTTGTTTTTGTATACTTTTCACAAAAAATAATTAAAGTCTTTACAAACAACTGTTCTTGTATTAATCTATAAACAAGTTAATACTTACTGATTGCATCAAATCAATTTATACTGTGTCGTTCGATAAGAACGGCTTATATTTAAAAGGTCATTTATTCGTTAAACACAAGTTTAACGAATAAATGACCTTATAAAAGTATTAAAGTACTACAACAAAAACATACATCTGCTTATTTTTTGCATAATACCTGCAATTTCGATACGTACAACAATATTATGATTAAAGGGTCAAAAGGTATCATCGAAGCATGCATCGATGATACCTTTTATAATAATACAAGAATAAGCCACCGAAACCTCTATTTGTATCAGCTCCGATGGCTTTATATCTATAGTTTTTCTATACAACAATACAATTACTTATTATGCAATTATTTATTGTGATTTCTCATGCATTCCCTGTATTTAAGTATAAGCTCGATTGAGTCCTCAACTGATATCTGGCTTGTGTTCAGGCACAAATCATAGCTTCTTGCGTCTCCCCATTTTTTACTGGTGTAGTAATTGTAATAGCTTGAGCGCTCTTTATCTTTTTTCTTAATTATGTCTTTAGCCTTGTTCTCTGGGACATTGAGTCTTTCACTTATTCTTTTAATTCTGTCGTCCATGTTGGAACGTATGAAGATATTGAGACAATGCGGCTCGTCTGCTAAAGCATAATCTGCACAGCGGCCTACAATAACACAGGATTCATTTGCCGCAATCTTTTTGATAGCATCAAACTGTGCTAAAAATACCTTGTGATTCAGAGGCATATCAAGAAATGGTGCTGTGGAATAAGAGCCACCTGTGTAGGTGTCCATGACCAGCGAATATAAAAAGCTGTTTGTAGGCTTTTCGTCATGCGACTCAAATATTTCCTCGCAAAGTCCTGATTCCTTAGCTGCCTTCTGTAAGAGCTCTTTATCATAAAATTTAATTCCAAGTCTTTTAGCTAATTCTTGTCCGACCTGTTTTCCGAGGCTTCCAAATTCTCTTCCTATTGTGTAAATTTCGTTTGATCCCATAATTCAGACCCCCTTATATAAATAATTAATACTATATCACTATGTGATAATTCAATTTATTTGTTATTTATATTATATAACACTTCAAGCAAATTGGCAAAGTATTTTGGTAAAGGTGCATCAAATTCCATGTATTCACCGGTTTTTGGGTGCACAAACCCTATTGTTTTTGCATGCAGGCACTGTCCTTCAAGGCCTTTGAAGCGGTTTTTCGTCGGGGAATAGCTGGAATACAGCATATCTCCAAGCAAGGGATGATTAATACTTGCCATATGCACGCGTATCTGGTGTGTCCTGCCGGTCTCAAGCTTAAACTGCATATATGTGTAGTCACCAAAGCGTTCAAGCACCTTATAATGTGTGACAGCCGGCTTTCCGTTTTTCTCATTGATCGCCATTTTCTTGCGGTCATTGGGATTTCTGCCTATGGCGCCCTCTATGGTGCCCTCGTCATCCTTTACATTGCCACAGACAATGCCCACGTATATACGGTTGCAGCTATGGTCCTTTATCTGTTCTGATATCTTTATATGGCTTTCATCGTTCTTGCAGACAATAAGGGAGCCGGTGGTGTCCATGTCTATGCGATGCACTATACCGGGCCGTATTTCGCCGTTTATGCCACTTAAAGAGTCCTTGCAGTGGTACATTATGGCATTTACAAGAGTATCGCTGTAATGCCCTGCTGAGGGGTGTACAACCATGCCCTTTGGCTTGTTGACTACCAGTACGTCATCATCCTCGTAGAGTATGTCAAGAGGAATGTCCTGTGGCAGGATAGGTGTCTGTACGGCATCAGGAATTGTGACATCTACTATGTCATCAGTCTTTAGCCTGTAATTTGCTTTTTGTGGCTTATCATTGACCAGTATTTGATTTTCTTTTAGTATCCGTTGAAAAAAGGAGCGAGAAATATCCGGATAAATGCTGCTTAGGTATTTATCCAGTCGTTCTCCCTCCTGTTCACTCTGGACTTCAAATGTATCTCTATTCATAGTGAAGCTTTCTCTTTTTTATTTTAGTAAATATTTAAAACTATATTGCACACTTTAAAAAAGCGCATACCGCACTAATTTTCATGCTTTCCATCATGCTTTTTGTCAGGGAAGATTAAGGAAAAATCCTCCTCCTTGTAGTAAAACAGCCCGAGTATGATAAACATAAATGCCGCTACAGTAACGTATATATCAGCTACATTGAATATCGGAAAATTAATCAGGCTAAAATAAAAGAAATCAACCACATAGTTATTTACAATACGGTCTATCAGATTGCCGAGTGCACCTGCAATAAACAGTATTACAACAACATTCAGCAGTCTAAAACGTTTTGAGACAGGTATTTTGCGATACCATACACACAAAAGTATAACAACTGCAATGGTAATCACTGAGAAAAAAATCATTTTGGCACGCAAAAATGCCAATGGATTCTCTGACCAATATGTAAAATGAAAGATATTCTGTATTATTGAAAGCAGATCAACACCAAATGCAGCACTCTGGTTTTCCAGGTATCTGAATTCGAAAACTCCCGGAATGAGAACAAACACACCCGTGGATGATTGCTTTAGATTTATAACAGCCAGATACTTTGTAAGCTGGTCAATTGCTACAAGAATCAATGCAATGATGCCTGCTGTACACATCTGTTTTTTTGTTTTATTTTTCTTCATAGCTAATCAGAGACTCCGCTTAATAAGATGAACCCGGGAGATCAAATGAATCCATGAGACTCTGGATATCTCCTGAGATATCTACTCCGTGTGGTGTGGCGATGAAGATAAAGTTGGATATCTTCTGCAGATTACCGTGCAGGGCATATGCTGAGCCTGATGTGAAATCTATGATGCGCTGTGCCACATCGACATTTAGTCCCTCCATGTTGATGACGACTGTACGTCCGTTAAGTAATGTGTCTGTTATTTCTATTTCGTCTTCAATTGAACTTGGTTTTATTACGCAAACTTCCATGTCTGATGCTACCTGCTTTCTGGATGATTTTGATATTGGTGTAATCTTGGATGTAGTCTTAACAGGCTTCTCCTTTGGTGTTGTATCACGCCTTGTGCTTTTTATGGCCGTTTCCTCTTCAACAGCCTCTTTTTTTCTACGGAAAGGATTTCTTGGAAGCTCTTCTTCTTCCTCATCATCGAGGTAATAATCCTCGTTATCGAACTCCTCATCGTCCTCAGAATTCAAACTCATTTTGTCAAGAATCTTATCTATGAAACTCATTTCTATATTCCTTTTCTATTTTTATTTTGTGTATAGCATATGCAAAGTATCAGTTAGCCTTGCTGTAGTCGCGCTCTCCAAATATTCCGGTACCGACACGTACCATTGTTGCGCCCTCTTCTATTGCTACTGTGTAATCTCCTGTCATACCCATGGACAGAACATTCATACTGACATTATCTATGTTTTTATGTGCTATGTCAACTGATAATTGCTTAATATCTCTAAAGTATTGTCTGTTATCCTCAGGATCATCTACAAATGGTGCTATAGTCATAAGTCCTTTAATATGGATATGGTCCAGTTTAGCAATTTCTTCAACTAAAGAGATAGCCTCATCTCGTGATGTGCCGAACTTAGATGCCTCTCCTGCTATATTGACCTCAACCAGTATGTCGCAGCTACAGTCATGCTTTATGGCTTGCTTTTGTATCTCCTTTGCCAGATGCAGTGAATCTACAGAGTGAATAAGTGATGTTTTTCCAACTATATACTTCACCTTGTTGGTCTGAAGATGGCCAATCATGTGCCAGTGAATATCTTTTGGCATAACCTCCATCTTTTCACACATTTCCTGTACCTTATTTTCGCCGAACTCACGGATGCCCTCATCGTATATCTCACTGAGCATCTCAACAGGTTTGGTTTTGCTGACTGCAATTAGTGTGACATCACTATAGTTTCTGTGAGCTCTGTCACATGCGGCCTTTATATTTTGCTGAACCTGATGTAAGTTGTCTTTTAACATAAAATCTGTCCTTTCTGCATATTTTTCAATAATATTTATCACAATAATTATTTGGTTATGGTCTGGTTTTCCTTCACGGATTTGCCATCCAAGGCTATATGGTCATAAAGCGAAATGCCATATGGCGTTTTTGCTTCTACAATTGTGTAGTCATCGTTTGATGCAAGTACATTTATCTGCTTAAACACAGCGTATCCTTTGTTGATATTGTAGACACCTGTGAGCTTGTCCTTATCTGTTCCCACCCTGTAGGTTGACGAAGAATCAGGCTTGACAATGATATCGCCGTCCTTAAGATATTCATCATCTACGAAATAAAAGTCATCATTCTGGCTGAATATTGTTGGACTGACTATAGTAACTGAGCCACTGCTTTTATCCTTTATCATGAGTGACGAATCATCGGAATCGCCGCTTGCAGTGAAATAATCCTTAGGAATAGTGAAAAATTCCTTTTTGGTTATAGCTGAATTAGGTATTTTAAGCCCTGTGTCTGTTCCAAGCACGAGCTCTATATTGGTAAAACGTTCATTTATATAGCGGATGAGCGAGTTTTTCATATTCAGCTTCAGGAAAAAAGCATCATCCTTCTTCAAAAGGCTGAACGATACCGTGGTTGTATAGTCATCATCGCAGAATCTGATTTTTATGACTGACTTGTCATTCAGGCTCTTGGCAACATTGTCAGGAACATTTATGAGTATATTCCAGTTCTCACTTGTAATCAGCTTATAAACAGGATCCAGCTGATTGATGGTATTGTTGTCGGTTAAATCAGTCTCTTCATAATTAGTGTTGTTGTACTGATCCAGAGTGAAGCTGTCTGTAGTGACATCCTCATAGCCGTCTATTCCGTAATAGACTATTCCGGGAGCTGTCGGCTTATATGTATAGAAGGTGTTGTTAGCCTCAGCAGTACTGATAGTATCTGCCAGGCTTGTCAGTGCATTTTGACTGAGAACCTGTGTCAGCTGTGCAGACAGATCGTTTTTGAATGTATAAACCTTTGAAAAGTATCGTCTGTTGTAGCCGGATGAAAAGCTGTTTATGTCAGTGATAATCTGCCCGGCAGCCTCGTCAGTGATGGCGGAAGCATCATTTTGAGCACCGGTAATCTGGGTTGCAATGGAGCCGTCTGTATCAACAGAGTAGACAACATCACTTGTTGCAACCTTTGAGCCGTTTGACACAAAGTAGTTGAGGTTTCCTGATTCCTCAGCATACACTACACTTTCCTCGCGGATTATCATGCCCTTATATATGTTGTTGGTCGCTATAGTACCCTGTTGTACCTCGTATTCAGATACCGGGTTTGAGGTGAAATACGTAAATATGTGAAAAATCACATAGATTATTATTACAAAAAACACTATAAAACCGATATTCAGATTAAAGCCTGTGTGATATTTCAGTACTTTTTTATTCTTTTGGGACACAATTTTACTCCTTAAAAAAGGGATGTGAAATACACATCCCCCTAATTAATCATTTATAAAGAAATGATAACCTTTGCCTTGGCACATTCAGGCAACTTGTCAATATTCCTTGAAACACTTAAGATGAACTTCACCTTAAACTTCTCGCTGATGATATCAAGCTTTTCGATTGCCTTGGTGATATCCCCCTCATCATCAAGTGATGCAATTGTAAGGAAGCTGTCTAAATACATCTCCTCCAGATCATGATCCTGCGATATGATTCCGCATATAAATCCTAAAAATTCATCACAATTGTCAATAGGATAGTCCATAACATTGATTAGTCGAACCTGGTTATTAAGCTCATACATGTGCTTCTGGCTCTTATCAAGAAAAACTATGGAACCTTCATTTCCCTTAATTGATGAATTTACCTTGTCTAACAGCTCTTTTGTCTTGCCCTTGCCCTTGTCTCCACAAATAATTTCTATCATGGCTCATTCCTCCTATGGATAAATATTGTGATTATTAATAAAAAATAATTGTATTTTTATATTATTATAGTATAAATAACCATAAAACTCAATATTTAATTAGCAAATCCACTAAGTATTTCATTCATGAAGCTATAAAGATCCTTTTTACCATCTGCCTTGTAAACTATGCTTATGATGCGCTCATTTTTAGCATTCTGGCTTAGCAGTACGAGGCAATGACCGGCTTCTCCCGTAGTGCCTGTCTTTCCTCCTGTCACTGTGACGTTTTCAGGGGCTGTATATGCTCCGGTCAGATAGCCGCAGGTATTCTTAAAGGTCTTTGAAACAGCCGCGCCCTGGGCATTTGTATATGCCACATCATGGGTCTGTGAACTGATGATTGCAACAAAGCTCTCTAAGGATATGGCATTGGAAAAAATGAGGTACATGTCATATATGGTAGTGTAATGATTTTCATCAGGAAGACCGCTTGGGTTGACAAAATTGCTGTTTGTGGCACCAAAACTTTTTGCAGTGCTGTTCATCAGCTTGGCAAATTCTTCTACAGAACCACTGCAGTACTCTGCCAGTGCTATTGCCGCATCATTGCCACTCTCAAGTAAGAGCCCATACAATAAGTCCTGCACTGTAATGACATCGCCCTCCTTGAGGCCGCATACAGATGATGAATGGCCAGGGTTTGCAGCGTCATGGCTTACTGTGACTGTCGCATTTAAATCACAGTTTTTAAGAATTATGTATGCAGTTAAAATCTTTGTAGTGCTTGCAGGATAGAGCTTTTCAAACAGATTCTGGCTATACAGCACCTGATGAGTGTCTATATTAAAGGCTCCGGCTCCCTCTGCGGTTTTTGCAAACTGCATATTGTCCTGACCAAAATTGACATCATTTGTGACGCAAAGGTTGGACGCAAAATAATTACTTCCGTTGTATCCATTTATATAATCGGTGGAATAAGTATCATATGCATTCTCAATCTTTGTACCACAGCCTGTCATAAAAACCGCTGCTATGCATGTCAGACATAGCAGTCGTTTAATTCTTTGTTTACTTGTACATCTCACGCCAGTCAAGATCTCCTCTGTCCAATGATAAAATGAGCAGCTCTGCTGTAGCCAGATTGGTGGCAAGTGGTATATTATGCTCATCACAAATACGGAAAATACTGTTTACCTCAGGCTCGTGTGGCTTAGGCTTTAATGGATCACGCAGAAAAATGACAAGGTCTATGTCATTGTGCTCAATCTGTGCTCCAAGCTGCTGGATGCCTCCTAAGTGTCCTGCAAGATATTTGTGTACTGAGAGGTTTGCAACCTCCTCTATCAGACGTCCTGTGGTGCCTGTGGCGTACAAATTATTTTTGCTTAAGATACCTCTGTATGCTATGCAGAAGTTCTGCATCAGTTTTTTCTTTGAATCATGTGCAACTAATCCTATGTTCATTGCTAACCTCCCTATGAATATTTCCTCGGCTGTAATCCTACATTCAGGACAATTCCCATTCCCATGTACAGTGAAACAAGTGATGTAAGTCCATAACTGACAAATGGAAGAGTCATGCCGGTATTGGGCATAAGACCTGTGGCTACGCACAAATTGATAAAGGCCTGAAAGCCTATAAGTGCTCCCATGCCACAGCATATGAGCTTTCCGCTTGTGTCCTTTGCCTTCCTTGCTATAAGTATACACTCAATTACGATAAGAAGCAAAAGAATTATTATACTGATTGTACCAATAAAGCCAAGCTCCTCTCCGGCAACAGCAAATATAAAATCTGTTTGAGGCTCTATGATGTAGTTGGTGTTCTTCATAGAGGTTACAACAGAGTTGTTAAGTCCCTTGCCAAACAACTGTCCTGAGCCTATAGCCCAGATAGAGTTCCTTTGCTGTGCTGCTGTATCAGCGTAATTTGTCGGGTCAAGCCACGACATTATACGTGTAGCAGGGTAAAAGCCTTTTTTGATGAGTGCATCGGCATGTGTATATATGTAGCTTATCACTATCAAAACTATCGGTACTGAAACTCCAAGTACCGGCATTATTATTTTATAACTTAATCCGCTAATAAACAAGAGGGTAGCGAAAATTAATGCAGTAAGAATTGTTGTTGAGTTGTCCGGCTGTTTTAAGATAAGAAATAAAGGTATACCGGCAAAAATTACAGATAATGCAAGAGTTCTTACTGTATTTATACTATCCTCAAACCTGGAAAAGAAATAAGCAAAAAACAAAATAAGTATAATTTTCGCAATCTCTGACGGCTGGAATCTGATACCTGCGATCTCAAACCAGCGCTGTGCACCCTTTGCATCATCACCTGCAAATAGAACAAGCAACAGCAGCACAATCATTCCGGCATAGTATATCCACACGAATTTGAGCAGAAATGTGTAATCTATAAGGGAAAGCACTATCATAATAGTCAGTCCCATTACAAAGCCTATTATCTGCTTGCTCTGTACGGAGTGCTTGGCACTGCCTATCAGCAGGATGCCTATAATCGACAAAGCTATTATGTATACTACTAATTGAAAGTGATAATTCTTTAGTCTGTACTGTTTGAGCATTTTGTTACTTCCTATCTGTTATCTCTGTAATCTTAATTCTAATACTAATGATATGATGGTCAAAAGGTATTTATTAAAGGTTATTAATTGATTTTTTGTCGCGCATGATAATCCGGACCTCGTAAGCATCATCGTTTATATTCATATGTCTTTGTATCACGCTTTTTATTTCTTTTTTAATCTGTGCCATATTGTCAGAAGCAGATATTGTGCTCCTATCTTCTGCAAGTGCTATTTTAAGCCTTTTCTTGGCGTATTCTCCTGTTTTGGAAAATTTATGCATCATACAGCGGCACCTCTCATATCGTCAGAGGAATGGATTATCTGACCGGATATTCGGGCAAATACAGGACCAAGCCTGCTTTTGGCCTCACGGACAGGTATTCCTCTGTTCTGGCAAATGATAACACTTTTGTCATATGGAATAGTGCCAATAATCCTGGTTGAAAGAAGTGCTGTAATATCATTATCGGATATCATCTGATGCCTTCTTACCATATGCTTGTCATATGCATTAACAATGACTGATATATCGTCAAGATGTGCGCTGTCGAGCAGGCTTATGCATCGTCTTGCATCGTGTATTGCAGATACATGCGGTGTGGTAACTACTATCGCACGGTCTGCAGGTGAGACTGAAAACCAAAAGCCGCTGTCGATACCCGCCGGAGAATCTATCAGACAATAATCAAAGCTTGCTTTAAGCTCCTCTATAAGTATCTTGAAGCGTGCCTCATAGCTGCATAGCGTATCCATGGAAGGTGCTGCAGGAATTACATATAGATTGGGATACTTTTTATTGCGTATGATTGCCTGTCTGATACGGCATGAGCGGTTTAAGATGTCGAGGATATTGTAATTGACCTTGTCCTCTATTCCCATTACCAGGTCCAGATTGCGAAGTCCCATGTCTGTATCGAGCATGATGACTTTTTTATCTAACTGTGAAAGTTCAACTCCGATGTTGGAAATAACCGTAGTTTTTCCAACACCGCCTTTTCCTGAAGTGAAAACTATTGCTTCACTCACAAAAATAAACCTCCTAGTCTGTTCTGGCACTTGAGCCTGATGAGTTTACACCCTCAGCCTTGACTGCGAGTAAATCGTCAAGTGACTCCAGATTATAATAATATGAAATTATATTTCTGGATGCAGCTGCAGCATTGTGTGAGCTGTATCCATATGATATACGTGTAGCTATTGTAATTTCAGGATTGCTTGATGGAGCGTATCCTACAAACAGTGCATGGTTTGGTCTTGTCTCAACCTGCTGTGCTGTTCCTGTCTTACCGGACACCTCAACGCCTGTAAAGCCGCCAAATACATCGTGCAGGTCTTCGACCACCATACGCATTCCCTGATGGATGGCATCCCACTGGCTTTGAGTGAGTGTGCCTGATATATCGGTTGATTTTGAATCATACTGTTTGACTGTTTTGCCGTCTGCATTCACAATTTTGTTCATCAGCTTATAGTCATAAAGCTTTCCGGAAGCAACTGCTGTCACATATCTTGAAAGAGAAATAGTCGTAAAGTTGTTATTACTCTGTCCGATGGCTGCCATAACAGGATACTGTGTGGCAATGGACGGCGTCTTTTCTACTATCTCAACACCTGATTTCTGGTCTAGTCCGTATATAGATGCATATTTTTGTATGTATTTCATACCGTTTTCATCGTCATATGAACCGGTGTCCTTGCTTGCAAGCCTGAAGCCTGTTGTGTAGAAGAATACGTTACATGAATCCCTTAAAGCTTCAGATACATTGTCCATACCATGCGCTCCAGGATAAATCCAGCATTTTGGCTGATTGCTGATTTCTGTAAATATTCCGGTACAATTAATCTTTGACGAAGTATCAATGACTCCCTCGGCAAGACCTGCGGTGCTTGATACCATCTTGAAGGTAGATCCCGGTGCAGTCTGCTCCTGGGTTGCATAATTCCATAGCGGATTAGACTTGTCCTCTCTTAGAGACTGGTAGTAATCAGCATCTACAGTGTTTGCAAGCTTGTTGTTGTCATAGCCCGGATAGCTGACTAAAGCCTTTAGCTGTCCTGTCTTTACATCAGTTATGACACAGGAGCCTGTACATGGGTCAAGGGCAAGCTGTGCAGGTGTTATCTCTATGTTGTTTATTTTGTCCATAAGAAATGCATATGGACTGATGGAGCCATTGGCAATGTTGCTTACTGTTGCATCGTCATAATCGAGTACACCCTGGTCAAAAAGCAGAAGGCACAGCTGCTGTCCAGTGACCGCCCCAGAATTTACCATATATTTGTATATAATTTTGGCAAAGTCTTTATTGTCAGTCATGGCATCTCTGATATACGAGCAGAGTGCTGTGTAAATCTCGCTTGAATCAGCATACTTTTGGTCCACATCAAGCTTTGTTATGTCTATCCACTGCTTTGAAATGCAGTATTTGAGATAATCACGCGGTGAGAGTGTGCCAGCCTTCCATGAGGCATATGTGGAATCAGAGGTATCTATCTGTTTGCTCAACAGCAGTCCATCATCGTTTAGCACTGACATAACACATGTAAAATAATCAAGTGTCTGCTCCGACATGGAAGCAGTGCCTGAAGTACCACTTTCAAGCTCGCTGTCAATAGTGGATAATGCATTCTGCAGCTGACCGCTGAAGGAATTGTATATAGCCTGCTCAGTTGCTGATGCATCTGATGCATTGAAATGTGTCAGGTCAACTACATTGTTGTTGATCAGTGCAAAGTAAACATCAGTTATAGGTATTTCACCGGATTTTATTTTGGAGTAAACAATTCCGGCTATCTCCTGCTCTAACAGCTTGTATGTGGCTTCCTGCAGCTTGATGTCAATACTTAAGTAGACATCATTTCCGGAAACAGGATTCTCCTGACTTATTACCTCGTTTATCTTACCGACATTGTTTACATAGACCTGTTTTTCACCGTTTTTGCCTCGCAGATAGCTCTCATAGTACTGCTCTAAGCCTGACTTACCTACCATATCATTTTGTGTATATGAGTCATCATCCTTTGACAGCTCATTATACTCGTCGGTAGATATCTTGCCTGTGTATCCTATGAGCGATGAAATATATTCAGGATAGTTGTACTTGCGGATGGTATCCTCTTCAACTGATATGCCGGTAAGAGTATCTGAATGCTCATTGACATATGCTACTATCGAATCATTTACATCCTTTGCTATAGTAGTGGTTTTGTATTTAGTGAATCGGTTCTGTTTTATGGCATATCTCATCACTACAATATCATAAGTGGCCTGTGTATCATACTTGCTGCTTATATCAAAGCATTCATTCTGGTCAGAGCTTAGAAAATCAATAATATTCTGGGCGCTGGCATTTGCCTCGTCAAATCCAAGTGCTTTATTGTATTCGAGCTTATCATATTTCTTTCCGAACACATCTGACAGAAATCTCTTTTTTGAGGTTTCAGATGTCAATGTAAAGCTGTATATACCATCATCGTTTAAAACAACCGGAAAATCATTATATATGGAGCCGCCATTGTTTTTTATCACATTGATAATTTCATTAAGTTCTTTGTTTAAAAGACGATTGTGCTCCTTCGTAGATGAATAGCTGCCGTTGTCTGAGATGACTACAGAGTATGCAAGCTGATTGTAAGCAAGCAGCTCACCATTTACATCGTATATATTGCCTCTTGATGCCTCTATGGACAGCGGCTTTTTAATCAGCATTATGAAGTTTTTCTGATAATCTGCACCTTTAATAATCTGAAGGGTAAAGACTCTTTCGGCAAGCAGGGCAAACATGAAAATAATTACTGCTGCCAATACAAAAAGTCTTGAGCTGAAAAATTTCTTCAGAAAATCTTTTATATCATAAATCAAATTTCTTTGCTCTCCTTTTCTCGTGTGCTTCCAGCTTCTGGTTTAACTTAAGAAATACCAGATACAAAAGTATACTGATAACCATTGTGTATACAAATTCAGGTATGATAATTGACTTCAGATAGTACAAAAAGCTAAATCTGCCACGCAGTAAAAACATGAAAAAGTATACTACCAGATTGTAAAACAAATCGCTGCCTCCTATAAGAAGCATAGGAAGCTTTATATCGTCAGGATAGAATCTTTTCTGGAATAATCCATTGATAAAACCGATATACATATATATTAAAGCATACAGTCCTATATAATTTCCGCAAAATATGTCAATAAGCAGGCCGCAAAAGAAGCCTACCCACAGTCCTTCCTTTTTGCCACGCATAAAGCCAAAGGATGATACGGCTATAATCAACAGGTTTGGTGAGATATTGGCAAAGGAAAGAGTCTTAAACAGCGTGGTCTGCAATAAAAAGCATAAAGTTATTATTATAAATAAAACAATTCTACGTCTCATGCTGCTCCTTACTTATTTTCAGTTGAATTTTCAGTTTGGCTGTCGCCGGCTGTTTCTGTACTTTCGGGGTCGTCAGCTGTCTTAGTGTCACCGGTCTGCTTAAGCTGTGTTATGACCATGACATTTTCGATATGCTCAAAATCTACAACCGGTGTGATAGTGCCGGATTTTGTCAGATTGTTGGAATTATTTTCGATTTTTGTCACATAGCCAATCAGTATGCCCTGCTGGTAACGGTCTGACACGTATGAGGTAACAACAGGATCGCCCTCTTTTACCTTGTTATCGTCATCCTTTAACTCCGTAAAGGTAATTACTTTGTCATCGTTCATGGTTTTTATATTGCCACTGACGGTGAGGTTGTCCTCCGTGGTGGAAACCATGCCACTGACCTTGCTGGCATCATCTATGATACAGCGTACCTTGGCAAAATTATCGCCAGCATCGGTAACAATACCTACAAGTCCGCTTCCCGCAAGCACATTCATGCCTACGTCCACTCCATCCTTTTTTCCTTTGTCAATAGTAAAGGTAGAAAACCAGTTTCCGCTGTCCTTTGCTATGACACTGGCAGCGACCTTGGGATATGATGGATATTTGGCATCCAAATCAAGAAGCTGTCTGTAATTGTCAAGCTCATACTGTTCAAGTTTGGTGGTTGTGAGCTGTGTTGTAAGCTCTTCTACCTCGGCCTTGAGCTTTTTATTCTCAGCCTTGACATTTTTTAATGTGCGTATTTCTGTAATCTTATCTGAAATGTGGATTCCAAAGCTGTTTATACCCTTCTGCATTGGGATAAATACATATCCGGCAGCAGTCTTTAAAGGACCACCGGAGATATTTAAGGTAAGGCTTAACAGCATGGTCACAAAGCAGACTGCTGTCATAATCAACAGTGTGTATCTTGCAGGCAGCTTTTTATTGTGCTTTCTCTTTCGATTGCGAAAATTCTTACTCATGTTAACCTCGGTTATTATTTTTTGATGCTGAACGGAAGTCTCTTATATTTTGAATCAGAAACTATTTGTACGAGCCCGCGTACTGCACTCTCCTCAGGACATTCTGAGCAGATGACCTTTATACCTGTAATCTGTTCAAAGAGCTGGTCAAGTCCTGCAAGCTGTGAGCCGCCTCCTGTGATATAAATGCCTGAATGGATGATATCCTTTGCAAGCTCAGGCGGAGTCTTCTCAAGAATCATTTTTATTGATGTGCATATAGACTCAAGGTTTGACTTCATAGCCTCGTAAACGACCTTTGAACCAATTTCCATCTCAATAGGCAGGCCGCTTACCACATCACGTCCCACTATGACCATATTGTCCTCTCTTCCCGGAAGTGCAGAACCTATGGTCTCCTTCAACAGCTTTGCAGTCTTTTGTCCGATTACAAGATTGAACTCCTTTCGCACAAAGGAGATAATTGATTCGTCAAGTCTGTTGCCACCGAAATGAAGCAGGTCACTAAGCACCAGGCCACCGAGTGAAATAACGGATGTCTCTGTTGTGTCAGCGCCCATATCTACTATCATGACACCGGTTGGCTCGTTTACATCTATTCCAAGACCTACAGCATCAGCGATAGGCTTCTCACAGAGCATGACCTTTTTAGGCTTTGATTTGCTCTTATAGAAGAGCTCGTAGAATGCTCTTTTCTCTACATCTGTGATATCTGTCGGCACAGCGATGATGAACTCGGCATTTTTGATACGTGCCTTTGTCTTGTGCTCCAAAAAGTCAAAAATCATAGTCTGAAGCAGATTATAGTCAGCAATAACTCCCTCTACAACAGGAAATATGACGTTGATTGTCTCAGGCGCCTTTTCATACATGGCATATGCGCTGTCTCCATATGCATATATCTGATTTTTGTCTATTACGGCTATTGTGTTTTTCTCAAGCATTGTCTTGCCTGTAGCCTTTGAGTATACCTTGAAATTGTTTGTTCCCAGATCAATTCCGTAAACGTTGTTGCTCATAATAATTCTACCTCGTCTTCTGTTTATATAAGTTTATTTTCATAGAAGCTATAATATTCGTTATCTCCGATTATGATATGGTCACAAAGCTCTATGGAAAAAATCCCTGAGCCCTCAATTAATCTGTCTGTGACAGCAATATCATTTCTGCTGGGAGTACAATCTCCGCTTGGATGATTGTGCAATAAAACAAGCTTTGATGCATTTTTGTCCAGGGCGGTCCTGATGATGGAGCCTATGTCCACTACAGATGAGCTTAGTGAACCCTTGGATATGAATTTGTCTCCTAAGAATCTGCTTTTCACATCAAAATAGGCACAAATGACGACTTCATTTGTAAGATGCCTCATCTGCTCCATATAGTAGTCAGCTATTGTCTGAGGATTATTCATTCTGATGCTTTGAACCTTTTTTGTCTTTGCTATGCGAAGCGACAGCTCTGCTATCGCCTTAAGCTGTATAGCTTTTATCTGCCCTATCCCTGGGATACTAAGAAGCTCCTCATAGGACATCTCATAGAGATTGAGCAGATTGCCATGCCTGCCGGAAAGTATGTCCTGTGCAATATCAATCACAGTCTTGTCTCTTGTGCCGGTCTTTATAATGATGGCAAGTAAATCAGCGTCTGACAGGCCTGATGCTCCAAGCGATAAAAATTTCTCATATGGTCGCTCTGAAGCCGGCAGATTTTTAATTGTTTTGTTATTATGCATTAATCCCTTTCGCTTCTCCCAGGCGATTGACAACGGATTTAAGCAAAGTTTTCAGTTAATTGTAGCACACCTAATCCAGCTTAACAAGATTTCTCTCATAAAGTTTTTGTAAAGACATCAAAATTCCAAGCTTTGCATGGTACCATGTGAGTCCTCCCTGGAAATAAACCGCATATGGCGGCTTCACAGGGCCATCGGCAGAAAGCTCAATGGATGAGCCCTGCACAAATGCGCCTGCTGCCATGATGACATCACTGTCATAGCCCGGCATAGCCCATGGCTCAGGGGTCACATAGCTGTCTACAGGTGCTGCTGCCTGAATGCCCTCGCAGAAGGCTATCATGGCATCGCGGTTATTGAACTCTACAGCCTGTATGATATCGTGGCGGCTTTCAGTACCGTCAGGAACCACCTTAAAACCAAGCTTTTCATAGATTTTTGCGGCAAAGATTGCTCCCTTTAATGCTCCGCTTACGACAGTCGGTGCAAGGAAAAAGCCCTGATAAAATGACTGGATGACTCCGAGTGAGGCTCCAACCTCCTTGCCAAGTCCCGGAGATGTGAGACGGTATGCGGCATTTTCAACACATTCCTTTTTGCCGACAATATAGCCTCCGATTGGTGCAAGTCCGCCTCCCGGATTTTTGATCAGTGAGCCAACCATCATGTCCGCTCCAACCTGGATAGGCTCTGTATCCTCGACAAACTCACCGTAGCAGTTATCGACCATACAAATCACATCAGGCTTTATGCTCTTTACAAAAGCAATGAGCTCGCCTATTCTTTTGACCGAAAGTGTAGGTCTTGTAGCATAGCCCTTAGAGCGCTGGATTGTGACAAGCTTTGTTTTTTCATTGATGGCTTTCTTTATTCCGTCATAGTCAAACTCACCGTCAGGCAGTAAATCAACCTGCGCATATGTGATGCCATACTCAGCAAGTGAGCCCTTTGAAGGGCGTATGCCTATTACCTCTTCAAGTGTATCGTAAGGCTTTCCGACAGGGCTTAAAAGCTCATCGCCCGGGCGCAGGTTTGACATAAGTGCAAGTGCAAGTGCATGTGTGCCACAGGTAATCTGAGGCCTTACAAGTGCATCTTCTGCGCCAAAACAGTCTGCGTACACTCTCTCAAGTGTATCCCTTCCGAGGTCATTGTAGCCGTAGCCGCTTGATGCCTGGAAGCATTCTGCGCTCACCTTGTTTTTCTGCATGGCGGCTATGACCTTAAGCTGATTATACTCAGCATTTGTGTCTATTTTGTCAAAACGCTCCTTAAGTTCCTTTTCTACAGAGGTTCCGAAATCCAAAACCTCCTTTGATATTCCAAGTGTCTCATACTGCCTGTAAATGGCTTCATTGGTATCTAACAAATTATAATCCTCTTTTCTGCTAAAATTTCTTGTATTTTATTTAATATTTTATTATCATCATATGAATATTCATTTTTTTCTATCCATATGGTATCTTTTTCTCTCCTAAACCAGGTTAGCTGTCTCTTTGCAAAACGCCTTGACTCAAGCTTTACCTTGTCCACAGCCTCATCAAGTGAATATTCTCCATCAAGATATGCAAGGATTTCCTTATATCCTATACCCTTCATGGATACCATATCGCTTGTACAGCCCATTGCCTTTAGCTTTTTCACCTCATCGACAAGTCCGTTTGAAACCATGATATCAACTCTCTTATCTATCCTCTCATAGAGTCTTTGCCTTACATCATCCAGTACAAAATAGGCAAAGTTGTATGGTGACTGCTTGGCTCTTTCAGTTTCATTGTGCTTTGAAATCGGCTCATGGCAGGTGTGATAGTATTCAATTGCCCTGATGACGCGCTTTACGTTATTCTCATGGATGCTCTCGTAGGATGCAGGGTCGATATCCTTAAGCTTTTCATGCAGTGCATGGTTTCCGTGCTCGTTAGCAAAGTCGTAAAGGCTCTTTCTGTATTCCTCATCCACATCCTGCTTTGTGAAATCAATGTCATACAAAAGTGCCTGGATATAAAAGCCGGTGCCGCCGACAACTATCGGTATCTTTCCTGCTTCGTATATTTCATTAAGTGCTTTTTTTGCCATATCCTTAAAGATAAATACATTGAACTCGTCAGAGGGCTCAAGCTCATCTATCAGATAGTGCTTTATGCCGTCCATCTCATCGACTGTAACCTTCGCAGAGCCTATATCCATGTATTTGTATACCTGCATGGAATCCGCGGATATTATAGCACCATTTATTTTTTTTGCAAGCTCAATCGATAGAGCTGTCTTTCCTACTGCTGTCGGTCCTGTCAGGACAATCATCGGTTTTTGTGTCATATTGCACCTCAGTCCAAATGTATATGTTGTCATACGATACGTTTGAATTTCTTTTCTATCTCATATTTGCTCATAGAGATGATGGTTGGTCTGCCGTGTGGGCAGTTGTAAGGATTGTCGAGTGACAAAAGCTCATCTATCAGCTTATTTATCTCAGGAAGAGTAAGCTTGTCATTGCCCTTGACTGCTGCCTTACACGACATGGATGCGACCTTTTCCGTGATGATATCAGGAGTCTGTCTGCCTGTCGCATTGGAAAAATCATCGAGCATCTCTATAAACAGATCCTTCATATCTATGTTAAACAAATTATCCGGAATTGCACTGATCATGTATTCCTTGCCACCAAAATGCTCCACCTCATAGCCAAACTGCTCTATCTGCGGCCGGTATTTCTCAAGCATCTCGCTTTCCCTTGCATCAAGAGTCATGACAATCGGAGGGCTTATGCGCTGTGATGTGAAATCCTTATTGGCAAGTCTTGCCATTGTTTTTTCATACAGCACCTTCTCATGGGCTGCATGCTGGTCTATGATATAAAGCTTGTCCTCAAACTCTATTAGCCAGTATGTCTTAAAGAGCTGGCCTATGATGGAAAACTGCTTCTTTGAGCTTTCTGTAAGAAAAACCTTGTCGTAATCGCCGAGCGTCTGCTGGGTGCCGGTGACAACCTGTGCAGGTTCATACGCGGTGGAAGTCTCAGGCGCTAGTTCCACTGAATTGCCGGTGCCAGCAACAAGCGCAGATGCAGATGCTTTAGCAGTCTGCAGCTTTGATGTGTTATCTGTGAGTTGCTCATTAACAGCAGGCGCTTTTGCAGCAGACGTCACGCTCTGTCCGTACACGCTCCTTGACTCCGCTGCCCTCACCTCATTGATACGCCTCTTCTCAAACGGCTCCGGTATTGGCTCCTTATACTCATGCACTATCTTTTTAGGCGCCGGCGTACTGTCTACAGGCACCTCGGGAATCATCTCCTTATGGGATAGAATTGCATATATTGTGTCACACAATTCAACATATATCTCGTTGTTGTTGTCAAACCTAAGCTCCATCTTGGTCGGATGTACGTTGACATCCAGTTCACTGAAAAATGTAAAGTAAAGCACTGTAAACGGATACTGATGCTGCATTAGAAAGCTCTTGTAGGCCTCCTCTATTGCACGTGACAATATATTGCTCTTTACATACCTGCCGTTTATGAAATAATTCTCATAATTTCTGTTGCCCCTTGTGATGACAGGCTTTCCTATAAAGCCCTCCACCTTAAAGTATTCGCATTCATGCTTCACCTCAAGCAGCGATGACGATATCTCGCGTCCGAATATATGGTATATGATATCCTTTCTGTTGCCGTTTCCGGAGGTGTGAAGCTTTGTCTGGTTATTGTTTATGAACTTAAACGATATATCAGGATGCGAAAGCGCAAGCTTTTCAACCATATCGCTTATGTAGCTGCCCTCTGTCTGTGCTGTCTTTAAAAACTTACGTCTTGCCGGAACATTATAAAACAAATCCTTTACTATGAAGGTAGTACCGTCCGGAGCACCGATTTCCTCGTTGGAAAGCTCCTTCGAGCCCTCAATCACATATCTGGTGCCGGTGAGCTCATCGTAGGTTTTTGTGATAAGCTCAACGCGGGCAACGGCCGAGATACTTGACAGCGCCTCGCCTCTGAAGCCGAGAGACTTTACAGTAAGTAAATCCTCTGCCGAGCGGATTTTGCTCGTGCTGTGACGGTAAAATGCAACTGCAACCTGGTCTCTTTCAATTCCGCAGCCGTTGTCGGTGATACGGATGAATGAGATTCCGCCCTCTTTTATCTCCACAGTGATGGCTGTGGAGCCTGCATCTATGGCATTTTCCACCAGCTCTTTAACCACGGAGCACGGACGCTCAACAACTTCTCCTGCAGCTATTTTATCTATTGTTTCCTGATTTAATATGGCAATATTTGGCATTTTAATCCTTTCTACCAGCGGTTTTTAACCTTGTTCTGGAGCTGATAAAGCTTGTTTAACGCATCAAGTGGTGTCATGTTGCCTATGTCTATGCTTCGAAGCTCGTCAATTATATCATCATCCTTCACTGTGTCGAAAAGCGAAATCTGTGTCATATCAACCTCGTCAAGATGCTCCTTTTTATGCTTGTGACCAGTGTCAACGGATATGCTTTTTACAGTATCTGTGATATCATTTGCAACAAGCTGCTCTGCGATTTCCTTGGCACGCTCTATGACTGAATCAGGCAGCCCTGCAAGCTTTGCTACCTGTATACCATAGCTTCTGTCAGCTCCGCCCTTTACGATTTTTCTTAAGAAAACTATATCATCGCCCTTTTCCTTTACAGCGATGCAATAGTTATTTACACTGTCAAGCTTGCCCTCAAGCTCTGTGAGCTCGTGATAATGGGTTGCAAAAAGCGTCTTTGCTCCGAGGAGCTTTGGATTACTTATATGCTCTACAACTGCCCAGGCGATGCTTAGTCCGTCAAATGTACTCGTGCCTCGCCCAATCTCATCGAGAATGAGCAGGGATTTGGCGGTCGCATTCCTTAGTATATTTGCCACCTCGTTCATCTCAACCATAAATGTACTCTGGCCGCTTGCAAGGTCGTCAGATGCGCCGACTCGCGTGAAGATACGGTCTACAATACCGATATTTGCAGTTTGTGCAGGTACAAAGCTTCCAATCTGTGCCATGAGAACGATAAGTGCTGTCTGTCTCATGTAGGTGGATTTACCGGCCATGTTTGGTCCAGTGATGATTGAGATTCTGTTTTTGTGCTGATCCAGATATGTATCGTTTTCTATAAACATGTCATTTGTAATCATTTTTTCAACTACAGGATGACGTCCGTTTTTTATGTCGATTATTCCGCTTTCATTTATCTTTGGCTTGCAGTAATTATTCTGGCTGGCAACAAGCGCAAGCGAAGCAAAAACATCAATCTGTGCTATAGCTCTGGCTGTTTTCTGAATCCTTGAAACATTGCAGGAAATCTGTTTTCTTACATCACGAAACAGCTCATACTCAAGTGATGTGAGCCTGTCTTCAGCTCCAAGGATGGTATCCTCAAGCTCCTTAAGCTCCGGTGTGATGTAGCGCTCGGCATTGGTGAGTGTCTGCTTTCTCACGTAATAATCCGGAACCATATCCTTGAAGGAGTTTGTGACCTCAAGGTAATATCCAAATACCTTGTTATACTTGATTCTTAAGTTTTTGATGCCTGTTTTTTCACGTTCACCGGCTTCAAGCTCAGCAAGCCATGTCTTTCCCTTGGTTTTTGCGTCTCGAAGACGGTCAACCTCCTCGTTGTAGCCAGCTTTTATGATATCTCCGTCACGCTGTGAGATAGGCGGCTCATCCTCAATGGATGAAAGTAAAAGCTCATATATATCCTTAAGCTCGTCGAACTCTTCATTAATTTCATCGGTAAGCTCACACGGTATGTCTGAAAGCTGCTGCTTTATTGGTGGAAGCATTTTTAAAGAATCCCTGAAGGCAATAAGGTCGCGCGGATTGGCTGACTGGTAGGTGATTCTTGTGATGAGACGCTCAAGGTCATAAATAGGATTAAGGTATTCCCTGATCTCATCTCTTGTGATTTCGTTTGCATTAAGTGCTTCGATAAGCTTCTGGCGCTTTATTATCTCTGCCTTTTCGATAAGAGGCTGCTCGACATAGGTGCGAAGCAGTCTTGCTCCCATAGCCGTACGTGTCTTGTCGAGTACCCAAAGCAGTGAGCCTCTCTTTTGCTTTTCACGAAGGGTATCTACAAGCTCCAAATTACGTCTTGATGAGCTGTCTATTATCATATATTTGCCTATTGAGTACGGATGAAGCTCAAGTATATTGTCGAGCGAGTTCATCTGCGTCTCATAAAGGTACTTTAACAGGGCACCGGCAGCTATGACTCCACTCTCATAATCCTCAAGCCCCAGAGCATTTATTGTCTGTACATGGAAATGTGAAAGCAGTGTCTCATTTGCAAGACCATCAGAAAAATACCATGAGTCTAGTGCTGAAACAGTAATTGATAATCTGTTTTTCATATCGTCAACATCTATTCCGCTCATGTAGAAGGCTTCATTACATATGATTTCCGATGGATTAAATCTGCTCACCTCATCTAACAGCTTTCTTTCCGTATCCACCTCTGTCGTAAAAAAATCACCTGTTGTGACATCACAGGTTGCTATGCCGTATTTGTCCTCAGTGTATACAATCGACATTATGTAATTGTTTTTTGCCTCATCTAAAGAAGCCATATCAGTGTTTGTGCCGGGTGTCACAACACGGATTACCTCTCGCTTTACGATTCCCTTTGCCTGCTTTGGATCCTCCATCTGCTCACAGATAGCTACCTTGTGACCGTTTGATACGAGTCTGTTGATATATGAGTCTGCCGCGTGAAATGGTACTCCACACATAGGAGCTCTTTCTTCAAGTCCACAGTTTTTGCCTGTGAGTGTAAGCTCAAGCTCCTTTGAAACCATTATCGCATCATCAAAAAACATCTCATAGAAGTCTCCTAAGCGATAAAATAAAATACAATCCTTATATTGTTCTTTTGTCTGCAGATAATGCTGCATCATTGGTGATACTTCTGCCACGAATATTTCCTCTCTTTATGTGTATAAATATTATTCATGTGTATAAATATTATTTAAAATCCGGCCTATATTTTTTAATAATTGCTTCTGCGACCTTTATGCCGTCGATTGCCGCAGATGTAATGCCTCCTGCATAGCCTGCGCCCTCTCCGCAAGGGTATACACCCGAGATGTTGCTCTCAAATGATTCATCTCTTTTTATGCGAAGCGGAGAAGATGTGCGTGTCTCCATACCGGACAAAATTGCATCTTTTCTGTCAAAACCATGTATCAGATGACCAAAATGTTCCATTCCAAGCTTGAACGACTGCTCCATGTCAGCGTTCATCAGTCCATTCAGCTTTGCAAAGACGGTGTTTCCCTTTGTACAGGAGCTAAAATCACCGTATGCTGTTGTTAATCTGTCATCACAGAAATCACCGAAAAGCTGCTGTGGTATTAAACCATTGCCTCGCTTATAATTTTCTGTTTCAAGCTTTTCTTGATATCTCACTCCGGCGAGGGCATCATCTGCTCCGAAATCCTTCGGCGAAACAGATACTATGATGGCACTGTTCGCATTTTTGCTGTTTCTGTCGTGATAGCTCATGCCGTTAACCACCGTGTGATTTTCGGTTGACGATGAGTTGACCACATATCCTCCCGGACACATGCAGAATGAATAGACTCCTCTGCCATTCGGAAAATTGGATGTGACCTTGTAAGGACTTGGAGGAAGTATGATTTTCTTTTGAATACCATACTGTGATTCATCTATCATGCGCTGCGGATGCTCCACGCGAAAGCCGACTGCAAAGCTCTTGCATTCCATATCAAAGCCTTTATTGTAAAGCATATCAAATGTATCTCTGGCGCTGTGTCCGAGTGCCAGAACGCATACATCTGTCTTTATCTCACTATTACTGTTACTGTCAGAATCCGTGTAAACACTTAATAGCTTTTGGGAAACTATGTCAAGATTGTTTACACAGGTGTCAAATACAAATGTAACCCCTTTGTTAACCAAAAACTCACGCATGTTGACAATTACTTCTGAAAGCACATCAGTACCAATATGTGGCTTGTTGTCATAAAGTATGGACGGATCTGCCCCAAAGCGCACAAATGTCTCAAGCACGAGACGATTTCTGCCCGACGGATCCTTTACGGATGTATTCAGCTTGCCGTCTGAAAATGTTCCGGCACCGCCCTCACCAAACTGTACATTGCTTTTGGGATTAAGTATGCCGCTCTCCCAGAATTTTTGTACATCGCAGGTTCTTTTCTCAACCCGGCTGCCACGCTCGATAACTATCGGGCGAAAACCTGCCTCTGCCAGTATATATGCACAAAACAAGCCGGCAGGTCCTGCCCCTGCAATAACAGGTCGCCTGTCAAGCGGTATATGGCCGCATGCAGGTATCATGTACTCTTTTTCTTTATATATGAGCACAGATGAGCTGGCTGCTCTTTTTACAATTGCTTCTTCGCTATTTTTTGTATCCTCTATCTCTACAGCAACTGAATATGTATAGAACAGCTCAGGCTTTTTACGCGCGTCAAGTGATTTCTTTAATATCCGGTATGTAAAGCCTGTCTTGGCATTGAGCTTAAGCATTTTTATTATTTTCTTTTTTAATGCCTCATCACTGTGTGTGACGGGGAGCTTTATCTGGTTAATTTTAATCATTTACTGCATTTCTCCTGCTATATATCCACTTGTCCATGCCCACTGCAGATTGTAGCCACCGCATATGCCGTCCACATCAAGCAGCTCGCCGCAAAAGTAAAGCCCCGGATGGATTTTGGACTCCAATGTACGTACATCTATTTCCTTTGTATATATGCCGCCTGCACACACCTGTGCAAATTCGGCTCCTCTTGGCTTTTTTACCGAAACGGCTGTATGCTTTATTGAGCGGGTGAGACTTTTACAATCATCATCTGTCAACAGCCTTCCCTTTTTGTCAGGAGATACACCTGATTTGTGTATCAGCTCAAGAAGAAGCTTATTGTTTAAAAGTCCGTTAAGCATCTCATTTAACGAGCGGTTGTCTGTCGTTGTAATGCTTCTGTCCTTTATGTACCCATTAAGCTCATCATCACTAAAAGCCGGCAAAAAGTCAATTATCACCTCGACCCTTTGACCTTTATCGAGGGCTCTTGACATAAGACTTGAAATCTGAAAAACCGGGATGCCTGAGATACCATAGTCGGCTAACTGCAGCTCCCCTGTATTTTGCTCTGTCATTTGACCGTCTATCACGGAAGCGACAGTGGCATCGCACCTGACACCTGTGATTTTTTTGAAATTTAGGCCATCACAGCTAAAGCCGCAAAGCGCGGGTAATGGCTTTTGGATATGATGGCCGAGAGCTTCTATCTGTCGAAACAGGCTTCCGTCACTTCCAAGCTTCGGGGAAGCCGTAAGGCCACACGCTATGATAAGCTTTTTGGACTTAAAGCTGCCATTGTCTGTTTGGATGCAGTAACCGGTCCGGTCATCTGTCTTCTTATTAGTTGCCGGATTAGAAGCAGACTTTGTGTCCTCAGCCGTAATCCTTGCAGTCTTGATTTCTGTAATACTAATGCCTGTTTTCACATCCACATGAAGCCTCATAAGTTCCATGCGAAAGGCTGCCACAACAGATGCAGCCTGTCTTGAATTTGGATAAATGTAGCCTGCATTGTCATATGCAGGTATTCCAAGTTCATTAAAAAAACGTATTGTGTCTGCATAATTAAATTGCGACAACCCGTTTTTAATCAGCGCTTTACTGCCGTGAAACTTATTTACAGACATATCAGTGTTTGTGAAATTACATCTGCCGTTTCCGGTTGCAAGTATTTTCTTTCCTATATCATCCTTGTGCTCTAAAAGTGCCACACGTGCTCCCTTTGATGCAGCAGCTGCTGCCGCCATCAGCCCGGATGCACCGGCACCTATTATAATTACATCGTACATATTCTTTCCCCTAACTGATTTATTTTAACATTAACTTGAATAGCTTTCAAGAAAATCGTACAAATCAGTTTCGTTAAAAAAGTAGAGTCCGTTTGTAACCTTATTTTTTGCTTCATCGGGCAGTTCTTCAAAATACACGCCTGTGTCAAAGTATTTTTCACTTGCAGTGGCGTTGTATACAGACAGCATTCCGGAGTCATTTTTGATGCAGTATTTTGCATTCTTAGCCTCATTTGATGTCAGAAGGCTTTCTTTTTCATTTTTTTCTTCTTTATCATTTTCATTTCTTTGTGCAGTTATCGCAGCCTTGTCTGCTGCTTTTTGCGTATTGATTTTTTCTATCATAACAAGTGCAAGAAGAATTACAACAATAGTTAAAAAACAGATACTGATTTTGCTTTTCATATTATCACCTCAAAATCAGTATCTGTAAATTTTTGTTATTTATTCAATTTTATAATAAATGACATTTTTTTGCCACTTTTATGATAAGTGTGCCCTTTGGAAAATGTCTAAGCTCATCCTCAGTCAGTCCCTTGAGTAAAAGCAGCGCCACTGCATATGAGATAACCGCAATGATTGCAGCAAGAATGAAGGCGATAATCTCAATATGACAGGCCTTGTAAAGTATAAAGTATATTATATACGAAATAACTCCCATTATGAGCGAGCTGATGGCAGGTATGATAAAGGTCTTTTTTATTTCCTGCTTAAAGCCGCTGTACTTCTTTAAAGCCATGCTGTTCATAAAACACATGAGCAATGCAAAAAATGTATTGGCAAGCACAACTGCATGTATATTGAGCCTGAATATGAGCATAAGCAGTATGAGTACTATGACATGCGCTACAATGGATATCGCAGCGTTGATTACCGGAACTTTGAGCCTGTCAATGCCCTGCAGCAGTCCGTTGGACAGAGTGGAAAGCGAGTAAAATACTACCGCAACCGCACCGACATACATCATAAGTGATGCCTCAGCATTTGTTGCACGGGTGCTTGAGAACAGTATATTAAATATTGGCAGTCCAAACACGGCAAGCCCTACTGCACATGGGAATGCGACAACCATGATAAAGCGTGTGGAAAGATTAATCTGTCCTCTCACTGCCTCCATATCGTCCCTGTGATATGCGCCTGTAAGCACCGGCACGAAGGATGCTGCCATAGCTGATGCTATGGATATAGGCACATTGATTAAAAGCTTGTACTTTCCGGTGTATACACCCCACCATACGTCTATATCATTCTGAGTGTATCCCTGAAGCAGTGCAACCTGCTTGAATATACCCTGGTCTATTATACCACTGATATTGTATATAGTAGTACTTAAAAGCACAGGAATAACCGTAATTACAAGAATCTTCATTGTGTAGCCAAATGAGCTCACCCTGACATTTCGTTCTCTTTTCATCTGCCTCTTGAACACCTTCATATAGATGGCAAAGATAAATACTACAAATAAAAGAGCCGCCACAGAGCCAAGCACTGTTCCAAGTGTACCACCGGCTGCACCATATGCTGCGGCATAGTGCTCCTTGTCACCAAGCACTGCGCCAATCCTTGTACCTGTACGGTATAGCACATATGCAGCCCATACACTGACTATGGCATTTACTATCTGCTCTATTATCTGTGAGACGGCACTCGGCATCATAGTACCCAGTCCCTGGAAAAAGCCTCTGATGACGCCGAGCACTGCAACTACCAAAAGCCCGGGAGCCAGTACTCTTAAAGCAAAAATACTGTATGGTGTGTTAAGAAGCGTTGTTGCAAAAAAATTGCCACCGAAAAACAGTATGAGTGCCACCGTTGTGCCACTGATGGTTGCAAAAAGCAGAGCACACTTCAGTATCTGATACGTCGCAGTCCGCCTCTTTTTTGCCATCTGGGCTGAAACCATCTTTGATACGGCAAGTGGTAAGCTGTATGATGATATAATCAGCATGACATTATATATTTCAAAGGCTGTGGAATAATAGCCGATTCCGATATCGCCCAATATACGCTGCATCGGTATGCGATATATGAGTCCTATTATTCTGCTTATTATAGATGCTACGGCAAGTATAGAGCCCTGTACTAAGGCATTGCTTGCCCCGTTATTTTTTTTAGACATTTATAAATCCTCTGTTTCAATTGATAACCAGATTAAATATTAGCGTGTTATACCTAAAGCGTCAAGTATTTTTCTCTGGTGCTCTTCCATTACGGCAGCCTCATCAGCCTCCATGTGGTCATATCCGAACAGATGAAGCATGCTGTGTGTAATCAGAAAGGCAAACTCTCTTTTTTCGCTGTGTCCGTATTCTACGGCCTGCTCCTTTACCTTGTCAACGGATATGATTATGTCACCTAGCATGACCTCTCCTGTATCAGGATTGAAATCATCCTCATTCTCATCTGAAAGGAAAGAAAAATCTCCGGGTGTTTCATATGAAAGCATCGGAAAAGATAATACATCTGTAGGCCTGTCTATCTGTCTGTACTCCTTATTGATGGCATGTATCCCTTCATTGTCTGTCAGTGTCAGATTAACCTCCGCCTCATACGGAAAGCTCTCATGCTCAAGTGAAGCAGAAACAACAGCTTCTGCGACCTTTTCATAATCAAAATTAAAATTGCATTCTACTTCTTTTTCGATAAAAAAACTCATTTAAGCAGCTCCTCCTTTGTAAGATAGTCTCGTATTTTTAAAAAGTGATTCATGGAAAGCCCTGATTCATCATACATTCCTGAGCTTGACAGTTCATTTAATGTCTGGATAATAAGTATCTCGTGATTCCATTCACTGTCTGCCACATCGTTTTTGATATGATCAAGCCTTACTATTAAAGCATCGACCATATGGATGAGTGCGGATTCAGGGGTCTGTGGGTGTCTTAGCTTGCCATAGTACTCATAGAGTATATTGGTCAGCTTTTCAGGAAAATGCATGGCTAATGCCTGTTCCACTCCTTCCATGACGCTTTTATGCTTCTGCCACTGCCCTATGCGGTAATAAAAGCCTCCTGCTGCACATAGCGCTGTGTCCAGTCCTGCAGCCTTTGCAGCCTTTATGGCAATCGTCGATACGAAATTGCCATGATTGTATTCAGAGAAATTGTTCTTTTTAAGCTGCTTTACAGCAGGAAAATCCTCCTCTATTATTGCTATAAGCCTGTCATTTGTTTCATCAGTGCTAAGTGGCTTAAATACCCTGGCACAAATGATGCCGATAAGCGAAACAATCATGCCGCTTACAGCTCCGGCAATAATAACGGAAACAGAAAACTCCTTTGTTGACATATAATAGAATATGCCCGGTGTCACAATGCTCATACTGATTGTGATCAGATATATACATATCTGAAGCTTGTCCTCCTTTAGCATCTTTGCAAGGATAGCACCTGTGATTACAAGAAGCAGCTCACATACGAGCTCAAAGCAGTCGCCGGATACAGTGATTGAAAGCAATATACAAAAATAAGTACCGCTTATAAAAGCCAGAAACTCATTGCCAATCAGACAAAGCAATATAGGAAAAATCATCACCGGCCTGCTGTACAGTGGCATAAAACCGCTTATGATACACACTACAGAGCAAATGATAAACGCAAACGTAAACCTAAGATAATCAGTTCTTGAGTTGTTCGACAGCTGCAGTGTGTTCCGCTCGTACTCAAGCTCGAATAAAAGCAGCATATAAAATATGATATCTAAAAAACCCATGCATATCCACTCATCCGGATATACATCACCAAGCAGACACAGCACAAATGAAAGAGCTAAGATTGATATAAAAATTGATATTAGTGATACAACCCTTCTCAATTGCTCTTCCTCTGCTTTCTTGCAGTCTTTGCAGTCTGCTTATTTTCATAATCATCATATGCCTGAACGATTTTTTGTACAAGCGGATGACGCACGACATCCTTGCTTGTCAGATTGCATATGCCTATATCATCTATTTTTTTAAGCACCCTAAGTGCCACATCAAGCCCTGATTTTGCTCCCGGTGCAAGATCCTTTTGTGTCGCATCACCTGTCACGACAACCTTTGAGCCAAAGCCGATTCGTGTAAGAAACATCTTCATCTGTGCAGGAGTTGTATTCTGTGCCTCATCAAGTATGATAAATGCATTGTCAAGTGTACGGCCTCTCATGTACGCAAGAGGAGCCACCTCAATAAGGCCCTTTTCCATGTTGCGCTGAAAGCTCTCAGCTCCCATTATCTGATAAAGAGCATCATACAACGGTCTCAAATATGGGTCAATCTTGCTCTGCAGATCTCCCGGCAGAAAGCCAAGCTTCTCGCCTGCTTCAATCGCAGGACGTGTCAGAATAATACGGCCCACCTGCTCATTTTTAAAAGCTGTTATAGCCATTGCCATGGCAAGATAGGTCTTTCCTGTTCCGGCAGGACCCATGCCAAACACAATCATCTTTTTCCTGATTGCATCGACATATTCCTTCTGGCCTATGGTTTTTGGCTTTACAGGCTTGCCATTTATTGTGTGACAAATGATATCCTTGTCAATCTCAACAATCTCACTGCCTTTATGCTCCTCTAAAAGTGCAAGTGCATAGTTTACGTTCTGCTCTGTAATGACGTTGCCCCTCTCAGCCAGCGCAATGAGCTGCTCGAACACCTCTTTTGCCCCATCAATATTCCCCTGTGCTCCGATAATCTTTAAGGAATCATCTCTTAAGACAAGCGTTACGTGCAGTGTGCGCTCTATTTTCTTGGCGAATGCATCAAACTGCCCAAAGACGTTTGGTATATATTCGCCCGGTATTTTTATAGATACTTCATTTAAACTCATTAGCTCATGTGCCTTTCAATCAAAATATTTTTCATTATAACATAAAAATAAAATTTGTCATAATTTACCTATAATTTATTCCCTCTGATATATCAATTTTCATGGTATTTTTTTCTATGTATATACTGCACCACGTGATATCGGGATATTTTTCCTCAAGCTTCTTTTCAAGGAGGCTGTAATCTGCTCTCTTGTGGCTGCCTATTGTTACATTTTCACTCTCCATAAAGGAGATGACCGACTCATCATACGTGAAACGGTTTCCTTCAGGCACAATGTGCCAGATTCTTGTGCAGATGAGTGCATGTATACAAAAAACTCCGGTAATTGCAGCCGTAATAATACGTATTTTATATAGAAATGCTCTTATCGCAAAGTATCCCTGTCTTTTTACCACGAGAAGCCTTGTATGCGTCTTTTTCAGGTGCGGCTTCATTAGAAAAATATCTTCTGTACTGCAGCAGGCCTCATATTCCTTTGGACTTACATATTTAAGGTTCCATATTTTTATATGGTTTGCCGTGCACAGATTTATGAAGCGCCTGATATTGCAGCCTGTTAGCCTTACTGTTGCATAAGCTTTAATACTCATATATAACACCCTTTAAATGACCGGCTATTATTATTAAATCCTTTGTAAATTCCTTGATTTCAAGGCGGCTGCCGGATATTTTTATGGTACTGTCTGCTGCCCTTACAGTTACGGCCTTGTCCGAAAATGACAGAATACCCTTGTGGTTTTCTATAGTCAACTCATTATAACCATATGCTGTTACAATTGGAAGCCCTAGCACTATGTCCTTTGGAAGCTCGAACGAATCAGTTACTTTTTGCATCTTCATATATTAACATATGTTTATTTAGGCTGAATTATGCCGGTTATTTGTGGTACGGCTCATTATTGCTGATGCGAAACGACCTGTAAATCTGCTCCAGTAAAATTACGCGCATGAGCTGATGGGGGAATGTCATTTTAGAAAATGAAAGCTTATAGTCAGCGCGCTTCAATACATCATCGGATAGCCCCAGAGAGCCTCCTATTACAAAAACAAGATGACTTTTGCCGCCTGTCATAAGCTTATCCATCTTCTGTGACATCTCAACCGAATCAAGCTGTTTTCCATCTATCGCCAGACAAAATACATATGCATCGTCTTTTATATTTTTAAGAAGCCTCTCACCTTCTTTATTTTTTACGATGTCTATCTCTGTCTGTGTGGCCTGTTCGCTTGTCTTTTCATCGGAAACCTCAGTGATTTCAAGCTTACAGTAACGGCTTAGGCGCTTTGAGTACTCAGCAATCGCATCTCTGTAAAATTTTTCTTTAACTTTTCCTACACATAATATTGTAATTTTCATCGTTTCATTATAACATATAACTATAATTAAACAATATGGAGGCCGTATGAAAATATACGTTGATGAACAAAAACGATACGAGGATACAAAAGCAACCGGACAGTGCTTCACCGGAGTCGGTGCGATAGGGCTTATTGCTATTGTGCTACTTGATACAGGAGTTATAAAGCTTGCCGCTTTAGACTCGGTAAATAAGCTCATGGTTTCTATCGTAATGGGGCTTGTTTTCTTGATATTTTTTATCATAGGAATTAAGTCATTTATGGAGCTAAAGGACATTTCAAAAAAAATTGACCGGAATAATTCCCTCGAAGAGGAAATCATGGAATACGTGACCGTCACTCATAGGGACGAGCTTATGACTTTAGCGTCATCTGGTGAAAAAGGAGATGCCTGCTCAGGTGATTTATACTACAAAAGAGCTGAGCTTATCACATCAGTCATTACTGAAAAATACAGCCTGCTTGAGGAAAGCTTCCTCGATCATATGGTTGAAGAAATTTATTCTAAAATTTATAGTGATATTGTCGAAGAATAGTGCTATAATAATATCAATTTATTTTTTATGAGGTGAACAAAATGAAAGAACTGCAAGATCGAATTCTCAAGGATGGCCAGGTAATTGGCACAAACATCTTAAAGGTCAACAAATTTATCAACCATCAGGTAGATCCGGTGCTTATGGAGCACATCGGTGAGGATTTCGCAAATCACTTTGCCGATAAGGGAATCACAAAGGTTGTCACAATAGAGAGCTCAGGAATTGCTCCTGCACTTATGGCAGCAGCCAAGATGAATGTACCGCTTGTTATTTTAAAGAAGCAGCCTTCAAAGACATTACATAATGATTTATATCAGACACAGGTTACTTCATTTACAACAGAGAAGAGCTATGAGCTTACACTCTCACGCGATGTAATCTCAGAGGATGACAATATTCTTTTGATTGATGATTTCATGGCTGACGGAGAGGCTGCTACAGGTGCCATCAGACTTCTTCGCATGGCTCACGCTACAGTTGCCGGTATAGGAATCCTTATTGAGAAGTCATTCCAGCCTGGCAGAAGAAAGATCAACGAGCAGGGCTATGAGGTTTACTCACTTGCACGTATCAAGTACATGGATGAGTATCAGATAGATTTTATTGAAGAAAATTAAAATAAGATTTAATATTTAAAATCAATACGTATTATATAAAAATCCACTACCCTATTTACAGATTTATGAGTCTGTCAATGAGTAGTGGATTTTTATTATTGTTAAAGTATATGTTTTATGCTAAACTGCCGGATTATGCTCCAAAATCGAAAAGTGAAAGCTGGTTTGACTCCGGCAGTGAACCAAGCAGTCCCAAATCTGACATGAGGTCTACGGCTGTTCGCGATACATGAGTTCTCTCCCTGAAATCATCCTTTGAGAGGAATGGTCCGTCCTTTGCCGCTTCCGAAATATAAATAGCGGCATTGTCGCCCAGTCCGTCAATACTGTTTATGGCCGGCATGAGCTTACCGTCAATTATCTGGAAACGGTTAGGGTGAGCCCTGTATATATCAAGAGGCATGAAATCAAAGCCTCTGGCATACATCTCCTGTACGATACGCATGTCCTTAAATACATCCTGCTCCTTGTTTGACAGCGTGTCTTTTCTTTTCTTATAGTCCTTCATGTAGTTTTCGAGTCGGTCCTTTCCCTGACACATAAGCTCATATGAAAAGCCTGTGGCACGGATTGAAAAGTATGCTGCGTAGTATGCAAGAGGATAGAAAACCTTACAGTAGGCGATTCTCCATGCCATCATAACGTATGCCGCAGCATGGGCCTTAGGGAACATGTACTTGATTTTCTCGCATGACCAGATATACCAGTCAGGTACACCGTGTGCCTTCATATCCTCCTTCCACTGTGGCCACTGAGGGCATTTGCCCTTGGCAATAATGCCCTTTCGCACTTTCTCCATGATGTTGAAGGCCTCCTCAGATTCAAGTCCCATGGAAATCAGATATGTCATAATATCATCTCTGGTACAGATACAGGTTGAAATGGTAGCTGTGCCTTCCTCGATAAGAGTCTGTGCATTGCCAAGCCATACGTCGGTACCGTGTGATAATCCGGCGATACGAATGAGGTCAGAAAACTCCTTTGGCTTTGTATCAAGGAGCATGCCCATGGCAAAATCGGTACCAAACTCCGGTATACCTAAAGCTCCAAGCGGACATCCATCGATATCCTCAGGCTCTATGCCCAAAGCGGAAGTGTTCTGAAACAGTGACATGACAGCCTTGTCGTCAAGCGGAATCTTTGTTGGGTCAACACCTGTCAGATCCTGCAGCATACGAATCATGGTAGGATCATCGTGTCCGAGTATATCGAGCTTTAACAGGTTGTGGTCGATTGAATGGTAGTCAAAATGCGTTGTCGTGATGTCAACGGTCATATCATTCGCAGGATGCTGTACAGGAGTAAAGGTATTAATCTCCTCACCCATCGGCAGCACGACTATACCACCCGGATGCTGTCCCGTAGTACGTCGAACACCGACACAGCCCTGCACTATCCTGTCTATCTCGCAGTTTCGCTTTCTGACACCGCGCTCCTCATAATAGTTTTTAATGTATCCAAATGCGGTCTTGTCAGCAAGTGTGCCTATGGTTCCGGCTTTAAAGGTCTGGCCCTCTCCGAAAATAACCTCGGTATATTTGTGTGCCTTTGACTGGTACTCACCGGAGAAGTTCAGATCGATATCCGGCTCCTTGTTTCCCTTGAAACCGAGGAAGGTCTCAAACGGAATATCAAAGCCCTCCTTGCTTAATGGTCTGCCGCACTTTGGACAGAGCTTATCCGGCATATCACAGCCACCACGGCCCGAAAATGCCTGTACCTCTGGTGAATCAAAATCACTGTATTTGCAGTGTGTACACAAATAGTGAGCATGCAGCGGATTAACCTCTGTGATACCTGACATAGTTGCGACAAATGAGCTTCCTACGGAGCCTCGCGAGCCGACCAGGTAGCCGTCCTCATTTGATTTCCACACAAGCTTCTGTGCGATGATGTACATTACGGCATAGCCGTTTGAAATAATAGAGTTAAGTTCTCTGTCAAGACGCTCCTTAACTATCGGCGGCAGCGGATCTCCGTACATCCTGTTTGCCTTGTTATAGCAGATTTCACGAAGCATGCCGTCAGAGTTTTCGATAACCGGCGGACATTTATCAGGTCTGACCGGTGAGATACGCTCACACATGTCTGCTATCTTATTGGTATTGGTGATGACTACCTCCTCAGCCTTTTTGCTTCCGAGATATTCAAACTCCTTTAGCATTTCCTCTGTGGTCCTTAAGTAAAGCGGAGCCTGCTCATCTGCATCCTTAAAGCCCTTACCGGCCATGATAATACGACGGTATATCTCGTCCTCGGGATTTAAGAAATGTACGTCACAGGTTGCAACAACCAGCTTTCCAAATTCCTCTCCAAGCTTTACGATTCGCTTATTTATATCGATAAGGTCATCGTTTGAAGCAATATCGGAATCCTCGTCACGTATCATAAATGCGTTGTTGCCAAGAGGCTGTATCTCCAGGTAATCATAGAAATTCACAAGTCTTGTGATTTCCTCCTGTGGTCTTCCGTTTAAAATAGCCCTGTAAAGCTCTCCTGCCTCACAGGCTGAGCCTATTAAAAGCCCATCTCGATACTTGTTAAACTCTGATTTTGGTATTCTCGGTCTCTTATTATAATACTTGATGTGTGACAGCGAGATAAGCCTGTAGAGATTGGTACGCCCCTGGTCACAGGTTGCAAGAATAATGGCATGGTATGTAGGCATCTTCCTTATCATCTCAACAGATGATTTTGCCAGGGCATTTACCTCATCTAAGCTTGATATGCCCCTGTCCTTTAGCTTTTCTATGAATTTGACAAATATCTCTGCGGTACATGCGGCATCATCCACCGCTCTGTGATGATGATCAAGCGAGATGTTTAGAGCCTTGGCCACTGTATCCAGCTTAAATCTGTTTAGCTGTGGCAGAAGTACTCTCGCAAGAGCCACCGTGTCCACTATAGTAGGATTACACTCCATGCCAAGCAGCGCGCAGTTTCGCTTTATAAAGCTCATATCAAAGTCAGCGTTGTGGGCAACCATGATGCAGTCCTTGCAAAACTCCATAAACTGTGGCAGTATGACATCCACTGTTGGCGATGTGATAACCATGTCATCCTTTATCGAGGTGAGCTCCTCAATCCTGAACGGAATAGGTACCTCAGGGTTTATAAATGTGGAATAGCGGTCTACAATCTCGCCACCGATGACCTTCACCGCACCTATTTCTATGATTTTATTCTTTTCCGGAGAAAAGCCTGTTGTCTCTATATCAAATACCACGTACTTGTCATCCAGCGACTGACCGGCTGCATTCTCCACAATATCCTTTGTATCATCGACCAGATATGCTTCCACACCGTAAATGACCTTAAATTTATCATCCACAGTATGGTTAGCATCAGGGAATGCCTGCACATCACCGTGGTCTGTAATAGCAATGGCCTTGTGCCCCCAGCGCATGGCACACTTCACAATATCCTTTACGTCAGACACGCCATCCATGTCACTCATCTTGGTGTGACAGTGAAGCTCAACACGTTTTTCGGCAGCAGTATCCTCCCTCTTTGATGTAAAATCAGGTATCTTTTTAAGTCCGACTATTGAGCTTATTGACAAATCACTGTCATATTTATCTACAGTTACAACTCCCTTTGCCTTAACAAAGTTGCCCGGGGCAATATATGCAAGAATATCTGCTACGTCATCATTTCTGGCAAAGAGCTTGAGCATGATGGTGTCTGTGAAATCAGTGACCGCAAACATAATGATTGTCTTTTCGTTTCTGATTTCGCGGGATTCAACCGTAAGGATCTTGCCCTTTATTGTAACCTCACCGATAGGACCGTCAATCTTTTCAATAGCCATCTCCTCATCATCAAAGCTTCTTCCGTACACGATATCAGGGTCATTGTCATATTTGCGTCTGAAATCTCCCTTGCGCTCGAACTTTTTCTCGAACTTCTTTTCAAACTTCTTCTCAGGCTTTTTATCAGTGCCTGTCTTCGCTTCATTCTTCTTATCTCGGGCTTTAGGAGAATCTGAGGTGCCACTCTTTTTTGTATCAGATATATTTTCACTGCCTCCTACAAACATTGCACCGTCATCGACAGCCACTTTAGAATCTTCATCATCGTCATCTTTTGCCATGGCAAATTTAGTGCGGGCGACAATATTTTGCACCTCCTGCTCAATCTGCTTGTCAGCATTTTGACGGTATTTGCTGATTTTTGGTTTTTCGTACTGCAGATTAACGATAAAATCCATCCCACAGCGCTCGCAGAACACCTTCTCAAGAAATTCTATGACCGAATTGCCTCTGGTCTTTGCGATTATTGTCTCCTCAAGTGTGACTGTGACATGTGTATCGTCGGTAAAGCTCCACTTTGATGTGCGCAGCAGATTGTACAAAAGCACACTGTGACTGTTTATTTCGTCAAGAATACTGTCAAAATAGACATCAAAAAGAGTCTTCGGTGTGTACTGCGAAGACAACTCGTAAGACTCTATAATTTTTACTGTAATATCTTTACTTTTAAATATCTGTTTTTTTATGCTTTCTTCTAGCTTCCAGATATTTTTTTTGAAAATAAGGCGTTTTGCTTTTACATATATTTTGTAAAAATCTCTTGCATGGTTTACGGAAATTCTGGTGACATCAGCATTCTCCAGCAGATTCTCCATATCCTTGTCCAGCTTAAGTGTAGGGAAAACTTCCTTAAATGTTTTTGTCAAAATTATTCACCCCAATGGTCAAGCTCATATTTTAATGCACCCAACAGCTCGCTCTCAGGCACCTTTTTAAATACCTCACCGTGCTTTATGATAAGACCCTCGCCGATTCCTCCGGCTACGCCAAGATCTGCTTCCTTTGCTTCACCCGGTCCGTTTACCACACAGCCCATGACAGCAACCTTTATGTCAAGGTCATATCCTGAAACCATTGTCTCCACCTGATTTGCAAGCCCGATAAGATCTATCTGTGTGCGGCCGCAGGTAGGACATGAAACAACCTCTATGCCACCCTTTCTAAGACCAAGAGTTCTTAAAATGAGCTTGGCAGACTTGATTTCCTCGAGAGGACTTCCTGTGAGAGACACACGTATTGTATCACCTATGCCCTGGCTTAGTATCAGTCCGAGTCCGATAGCAGACTTTATATTGCCGCTTATTATTGTGCCTGCCTCTGTGATACCCACATGGAGCGGATGATTGGTTTTATCTGAAATAAGCTCATGTGCTTTAACACACATCATGACATCTGATGATTTGATGCTTATGACAAGATTGTCATACCCCATATCCTCTATGAGATTTACCTTGTCCAGAGCACTCTCCACAAGCCCCTCTGCTGTCACACCATGATATTTCTCTACCAGGTCTTTTTCAAGAGAGCCACTGTTTACACCGACGCGGATAGGAATATTTCTCTCCTTTGCTACATCCACGACAGCCTTTACCCTTTCAGCGCTTCCTATGTTGCCGGGATTGATTCGGATTTTGTCGGCTCCGTTTTCAATCGCAGCTATTGCAAGCTTGTAATCAAAGTGTATATCCGCAACAAGCGGTATGCTGATTTGTTTCTTAATCTCCTTAAGTGCCCTTGCAGCCTCCATCGTAGGCACAGCACATCGGATTATATCACAGCCTAAGTCTGTCAGCGCGTTTATCTGCGCAACTGTGTCAGCTACATTCTCAGTCTTTGTATTTGTCATTGACTGTATGAGAATCGGGTTTCCTCCACCGATTACTTTATTTCCGATTTTTACTATTTTTGTCTCCATGTGTATATCTCCAATCTGTTATAAAATCAGACTATTAGCTTTCTGATATCATTGAACATGACAACAACCATCAAAAGAAGTAAAAGCACTATGCCAACGAGATGCACATAGCCCTCCTTCTCAGGGTCTACTCTCTTTCTTCTTATGGCTTCAACTATCAAAAATACAAGTCTGCCACCATCAAGTGCCGGCAGTGGCAGCAGGTTCATCACACCGAGGTTTGCAGAAATCAGCACGCCCCAGTTTAGCATATTTAGTATGCCAAGCCATACTCCGGACATAGAAACTGCCTGCTCATAGGTGTCTCCCATGTTTTTTACAATGCCGACAGGTCCGCTTAAGTTATTTACAGAGGCAGCCCCGGTACAGAGCATTTTAAGTCCCTCTATTGTTGTATAGATGTTGTATTTCACCTCGTAGCAGCTATAAAGCAGAGCCTTTCCAAAGCCTGGCTTTGTACGCTCTCCCGACACGTTAAAGCCGTACAGATACCTCTTTGTTGTCTCGTCATATTTAGGCTTCAATGTGGTGGTGTGCTTTTTGCCATCCCTAAGGTAGGTCACATCAACTGTTTCACCTTCGTGAAGCATCGAGTAGAGGCTTATCTCGCGGTAAAAGTGTATATTCGTATTGTTCAGCTTTACAATCTCATCACCGGCCTTGATACCGGCCTCCTCAGCCGCATAGCCCTCAATAACACCTGCAAGCTTTGGACTGTCATAGCCTACAGAGCAGATGATAATGAGAGCAAAAATAAATGCCATGATAAAATTAAAAAACGGTCCTGCGAAAACAACGCTTATGCGCGCCCACACGGATTTGTTGTTGAATGCCCTGTCATCACCTGAGCTTTCATCCTCTCCCTCCATGATACATGCTCCGCCAAACGGAAGCAGCTTTATGGAGTATTTTGTCTCTCCACGCTGTACTCCAAAAAGAGTCGGTCCAAGTCCAAGACAAAATTCATTGACCTTTATGCCATTTGCTTTAGCAAGCCAGAAATGTCCGAGCTCGTGAAAAATTACTATGATGCTGAATAATATGATTGCAATAATAATACTAATAATGTTCAAAATTACCACCTTTTACTGATATAGTCATATGCGCACTGCTCTGTATCAAGTATCTCATCCACTGAAGGATTTTCAATAAATGATGCATTCTCCATACATGCCTCGATTATATCGATTATTTCCAGATATTTAATCTTTTTATTCAAAAACAGTGCCACTGCTCTCTCGTTTGCAGCATTGAAGGCCGTAGGAATATTGCCTCCTGCCCTTGCAGCCTTCATGGCGAGAGCAAGCCCTTTAAAGGTATCAAGATCCGGTGCCTCAAAGGTCAGATCCTTAAGCTTAAAGAGATCAAGCCTGTCACCTGAAAGAGCCGGTCTGCTTGGATAATACAGTGCATACTGTATAGGTATACGCATATCAGGAGTACCAAGCTGTGCTATAACTGCTCCATCCGCATACTCAACAGCCGAATGAATGACACTCTGAGGATGCACTACAACCTGAATCTGCGACAAATCGACGTCAAAAAGCCATTTTGCTTCAATCACCTCAAGCCCTTTATTGACCATGGTTGATGAATCAATAGTGATTTTTTGACCCATTGACCAGTTAGGATGCTTTAGTGCGTCCTCCACCCTTATACCTTCAAGCTCAGAGAGCTTTCTGCCTCTGAACGGACCTCCGGATGCTGTCAGAAGAATCTTTTTAATCGGATTCATTGAATTTCCCTGCAGTGACTGGAAGATGGCACTGTGCTCACTGTCCACCGGAAGAATGGACACACCATACTCCTTCGCAAGCGGAATAATGATATGACCCGCTGTAACGAGAGTCTCCTTATTTGCAAGTGCAATGGTCTTTTTTGCCTTTATTGCAGCAATTGTCGGGCGTATTCCAAGCATACCGACAATTGCGGTTACAACTATGTCACATGGCTCAATGGTGGCACATTTAATTAAACCGTCCATGCCATAACCAATCTCGATGTCTGTATCTGCAAGGCTTGTGCGAAGCTTTTTGGCATCGTTTTCATCACTTACACTGACAAACTGTGGCTTAAATTCCCTTGCCTGTTTCTCTATAAGGGAGAGATTTCTGCCACAGGAAAGTGCCACAACCTGCATATCACCATGCTCTCTTATCACATCAAGTGTTTGTGTTCCGATAGAGCCGGTTGAACCAAGTATTGATATTTTTTTCATGATAATTCCTCGATTTATATTTTTCTCAGTGGTTCTGAATAGTTACCTTAGCTTTTTGTTTTCAATGGTTCTTAAATGTTACTTTTTAACTTAAAAAGAAGCTAGCCAGATAATAAATGATTGGTGCTGTGATAATCATGCTGTCAAAGCGGTCTAAAATACCACCATGTCCGGGTATCAGATGTCCGTAATCCTTGATATCATAATTACGCTTTATGGCTGATGCACACAAATCTCCAACCATTGAAATAAGGCCTGCAACAGCAGCTATAACAGCAAGTATAGCAATCTCTGTGCCGTCTATATTCATATGATTTCTGAATATAAAGCAGTATAAGGCTGTAAGAAGTGCACTGCCGAGCACACCACCTACTGCACCCTCTATAGACTTCTTTGGTGAAAGCTTTGGTGCCATTTTGTGCTTTCCAATCAGCACTCCGACGCAGTAGGCGCATGTATCACAGCCCCAAGAGCATAAAAATACCAAGAAGGCAAGGTAAAGTCCGTTGTTGAGTGTACGTATCTGGTAGACATATGAGAGCATTGTTCCTACATAAAACATACCAAAAAAGGCTGCCATGAGCTGCTTTGCATCATATTTCGGGTATGAAAGCACATACACGAACATCAGTACGATAAGAAAGCCCATGAAAAGCATCATTACATCAGGTATGAATCTCCACCTTAAGTTGATGTAAAATAAAATCAAAGCAATATACGGTACAACCGATAAGAGCGATTTTTCAAATTTAAACACCCTGAAAAGCTCAAACATACCTATACACGAAATCAGAAGTGTTGAAAAAAGAAGCACTTCGTTTCCTGTTACTATAAGAAATATAGCGGCAATTACAAGAACTATACCACTAAGCAGTCTTGTCTTAAACATTATTTATCCTCCGTGTCGTTCGTTTCTTTTAATCCACCAAAGCGACGGTCTCTTTTATTATATGCATCTATGGCCTTTTTGAGTTCATTTTTATCAAATGCAGGCCACGGAACATCTGTAAAATAAAACTCAGCGTATGCAAGCTGCCAGAGCAGGTAGTTTGACAGGCGCTGCTCACCACTTGTGCGGATGAGTAAATCAGGATCCGGAAGCTCTCTTGTATCAAGATATGATGAGAAGGTATCTGCATCTATATCGTCAGCTGAAAGCTTTCCGGCATCATGGTCAGCTATCATATGCTTTACAGCACGTATCATCTCATCTCTGCTTCCGTAATTAATTGCAATTGTCAGGTTAAGCCCCGTATTTACTGATGAAACTTCTTCAAGGTTTCTTATTTTCTCCTGAAAATTCTCTGAAAGCCTGCTTATCTCACCAATTACGCGCACACGCATATTGTTTTTATTGGCAGTCTTTATGCAGTTTTTAAGATAGCTTTCAAGAAGCTTCATTAGTGCAGCAACCTCAGACTCAGGGCGGTTCCAGTTTTCAGTGGAAAAGGCATAAAGTGTCAGATATTTAACGCCGAGGTCGTTTGCAGCCTTACATATATTCTCAACATTTTTTGCTCCTACTGTATGACCGTAGTTTCTTGGCATACCCTTACTTTTGGCCCAGCGGCCGTTTCCGTCCAGAATGATTGCTATATGTTCCGGAGTACTCATATTTTATTTCCTTTCATTTATGCATATTATATATTTACAATCATGACGCATCATTTATTTGCTGGTCACACAGTTAAGTGTGAACAGTAAAACCGGGAATAAGCAAATAAGGGACACGAATAACATGTCCCTTGTTTGTATACGTGATATAAATACTATACAGTAAGTATCTCTTTACATTTTGCATCAACCGCAGCGTCAACCTTTGCGACAAACTTGTCGGTAAGCTTTTGAGCGTCATCCTCGAGGCCTTTAATCTCATCCTCTGAAATGCCTTCCTCTTTGCCGGTCTTCTTGATGCTGTCGATTGCATCCCTTCTGATATTGCGGACAGCAACCTTAGCTTCTTCGCCCTTTTTCTTGATGTCCTTTGCAAGATCTTTACGTCTCTCCTCTGTGAGCTCAGGGAAAACAAGTCTGATAAGCTTTCCGTCGTTTGTAGGATTAATTCCGATGTCAGAGCAGTTTATTGCTTTCTCAATCTCCTTAACCATAGAAGCCTCCCATGGCTGAATCTGAATCATTCTAGGCTCTGGAACACTTACATTGGCTACACTCTGAATTGGTGAAGGTGTGCCGTAATAATCTACACGAAGCTTGTCAAGAATATGTGGATTGGCTCTTCCTGCACGGATGCCTGCATACTCTTCCTCGAGATTATTTAATGTTTTTTCCATTTTATCCTGGAAAGGGTTTAATCTTGAATCCATATTATCCTCCTGATATGCATTATGTGCAATTTACTATACAGTAACCTTTGTACCGTTAAATTTGCCTGTAAGAGCATTTACAATGCTGTTTTCCTCATTGAGTCCGAATACATACATAGGCATCTTGTTCTCAAGGCACATGATAGACGCTGTGAGGTCAACTACTGCGAGCTTCTTCTCAACAACCTCTTCGATTGAAAGCTCATCATACTTCTTTGCAGCAGGATTGGTCTTTGGATCACTGTCATATACTCCGTCAATTGCTTTGGCAAGGTAAATACCATCTGCCTCAATCTCAATTGCACGAAGCACCGTGGCTGTATCTGTTGAGAAATAAGGATGACCTGTACCACCTGCAAAGAAAACAACCATATCATGTGCGAAATACTTGTTTGCTCTGTCCTTAGAGAAAAGCTTTGTCATGTTGCCGCACTCAAACGGAGTAAGAACAGCTGTCTTCATTCCGACATATCTGAAAATCTCAGATACATAAATGCAGTTCATAACTGTAGCGAGCATACCAATCTGGTCAGCCTTTGTGCGGTCGATTGTCTCACTTGTTCTGCCTCTCCAGAAGTTTCCGCCACCGATAACAATACCTACCTGTGTACCTTTATCAACAATCTGTTTAACCTGTTTTGCAACCTCAATGACTGTAGCCTCATCAAAGCCGTGGTGCTTATCACCTGCAAGTGCCTCACCACTTAATTTTAGTAATATTCTACTCATATTTATTTACCCTCGAAAAGTCCCTGAACATCGATATCAGCGTATGTCTGAGAACAGAAGCCCTCGATAACGGCACCATTGTTAATCTGTACTGAACGTGACTTGATATTACCCATGATAACTGCAGAAGTATCTACTACAACAGGTCCCTGAACATCAATATCGCCCTTTACAGCTCCTGCGATAACTGCTGAAGATGCTGAGATATTGCCGATGATAACAGATCCTGCACCTATCTTTACAGTTCCTGTTGAAACAATTTCACCCTCAACCTTAGCTACATCAGCGAAAAACTCTGATGAATTTGTGTTGCCGTTGACTGTTCCTGTAACAACAATCTTGCCGTTACACATTACATTTCCGTTGATGGTTCCCTGAATATCAAATGATCCTGATGACTGTAAATCTCCTGTGAGTACAGTACTTGCTGTGATGACTGATGTTTCGTCCTGTACATCTCCTGATAAAACGTTATTGTTTGCTGGCTGTGTATTTACTGGCTGTGGTATATCATTCATTTGTGGTATCTGCTCCTCTTTTTGTGTATTGATTGTATGCTCTGCAAAATTTTCACTTGGAGTTGGTCTTGGTACAGTTGTCTCCTGCGGCTGCTCCTCGACATGCTCAAGTAATCCGTCGAGCTTTGAAAGCTCTGATGCAACGTCAACATTCTCTCCTATAGTATCAACTACAAGATTGTCAGCTGTCTGAGCCTTTGGCTCTACTTCTTTCTCAGGTACATCTCCGGGTACAAGCTCGTTTACAGCCTGAGAAAAATCATCCTTAAATTCTTTGAATAATCCCATGAATATTTCCTCCATTTATTATCTTATCCAACAGTATCTGATTTGATATATTGAACTTTATATGTATTATTATCAATCGGCAATATTTCGGCACCCTGCGCTTTTATGCTTTCAACAAGCGGCTCAATAGCCTCTGCCGTGGTTGATCTGTTTGAATCATCATGTAATAACACAACTGAATTGTCATATTTGGCAATACCTGAGGTGACATTATTGACAATATCATCGACACTGCAATTGTCGGCCGTATCACCAGAATTGACATTCCAGTCAAAGTATGTGATATGCTTTGAATTGAGTATCTTTACAAGCTCAACCATGTCTACATTACTAATCTGGTTCATGCTGCCACCGGGAAAACGATAAATATCCGGTGCTATTCCAGTCAGATTGGTGATATAATCGGAAATCTGTGTCAGGTCATCGGTAAATGCCTCTGTTGATTCATAAATTTTACTGTATGAATTACTGTAGGAAGCCATCGCAATAGTGTGTCCGTCCTGCACTATGCGCTTATAAACATCATCATATTTACCGGAGGTATCTGCTGTGACAAAGAAGGTAGCCTTGACACCACAGTTGGCAAGGGCATCTAAAATGGCACCGGTGTTATCACCGGGAATACAATCAAAGGTAAGATATACCTTTCTTGTATCCCCATCATGATACACATTGTCTTTTGACTCAAGCTGTTTCACGACAGCCTGAGTTTTTGCGCCAGAGCTTTCTTCATCAGAAGCGATGTCACCATCATCAGACTCAGTACCGGTAACTGTGCTTGATATAGCTGTATTTAACTGAAGCTCAAGCTTGTATATTCTCGAATTCAGTTTGACAACCATGATACCCAGTACAACTATGGCAAGTATAGATATTGCTATCCATATTGCTATAGTCATAATAATACCTGTCTTAATCCGGCTCACACGTTTGCGACGCTCCTGCTGCTGTCTGGCTAATTCATTATCCTTTGAGTCCATATGCGTCCCCCGTTATGATTGGTTTTGTTTCCTCTTACTATTTTACCATATTTTTATATCTTGTAAAGATAAAAAAATTCCGCAAAAGTTTAAAAGTTAAACTTTTGCGGAACAGCATTCGTTTAATCAGTATAAAGATACAGTTTAGACTCCAGCCATCTGGGCGGCAACCTCAGCAGCGAAATCTTCCTGCTTCTTCTCCATACCCTCACCTACCTCGAAACGAACCATCTCGGTGATTGTAAGATCCTTAGAAACTGACTCAAGATATTTTGCAACTGACTGCTTTCCATCCTCTGCCTTAACATATGTCTGGTCAAGGAGACAAATCTCTTTTAACTGCTTAGATACACGACCCTCAACTAAACCATTGAACATCTTCTCAGCCACGATAGACTCCTTGTCTGCCATTGCAAGCTCACCAAGTTTTGCCTTAGCAGCATCTGATAAGAAGTTCCATACATAGTTCATGTTGTTCTTGTGCTCGTTGAAGTTGTTGATATCATCATCGCTCCAAAGCTTCTCATTAATAGCCTTGTCAATTAACTTATTAAGAATAGGCTTTGGAAGTGTTGTAGCATCATTTAATGCACTGTCAACAGTGATCTCTCTAAGCTTTGCAAGCTCTTCATCAGAGATATCGTTTCTGCTGATGTACTGTGGGTTCATAGCTGCAACCTGCATAGCAATATTTGTGATTGCTTCTTTAGCTGCATCGTCTGTTGCACCATTTGCTGCAATGATAACACCGATTCTTCCACCACCATGGATATAAGAAGTAACAACATCACCTGTAACCTTTGCAAATCTACGAACAGATAACTTCTCTCCGATTGTAGCTGTCTTCTCTACAAGAAGCTCGCTAAGTCCGTTTGTAGCAAGAAGAGCGTCGATATCCTCTCCATTTGCACCACCATTTAAGCCAGAAGCAAGTGCTGTATCTGCTACAGTCTGAACAAACTCCTGGAATGTCTCGTTCTTTGCAACGAAATCTGTCTCAGAGTTAACCTCTGCTACAACTGCAACGTTTCCGTTTACAGCAACACGTGCGATTCCCTCAGCGGCAATTCTGCTCTGCTTCTTTTCCATCTTAGCTGCACCGCTTTTTCTTAATACCTCAACAGCGGCATCCATATCACCGTTTGTCTCAGTTAAAGCCTTTTTGCAGTCCATCATACCTGCGCCTGTCATTTCACGCAGTTCTTTTACCATACCTGCTGTAATAGCCATTTGATTATCCTCCGATATTAATCTGTTTTATTCCTCAACTGTCTCGTCAGAAGCTTCCTCAGCAGTAACCTCTTCCTCAGCTCCCTGCTTTGCCTCGATAACAGCGTCTGCCATCTTAGATACGATTAATTTGACAGCTCTGATAGCATCATCGTTTCCTGGGATAACATAATCTAACTCGTCAGGATCGCAGTTTGTATCAGCAATACCTATAAGAGTGATTCCAAGTGCCTGAGCCTCTTTGATACAGATACGCTCCTTCTTAGGATCTACTACAAATATTGCATCAGGAATTCTCTTCATATCCTTGATTCCGCCAAGGTTCTTCTCGAGCTTCTCCCACTCCTTCTTGAGTGCGATAACTTCCTTCTTAGGAAGAACATCGAATGTGCCATCCTCTGACATTGTCTCGATAGCTTTAAGTCTTGCAATACGGCTCTCGATTGTGCGGAAGTTTGTAAGCATTCCACCTAACCATCTCTCGTTTACATAGTACATACCGCAACGCTCTGCCTCAGTCTTGATTGCATCCTGAGCCTGCTTCTTTGTACCTACGAAAAGGATTGTACCACCCTGAGCAGCGATATCAGATACGGCATCATATGCCTCATCAACCTTTCCTACAGACTTCTGTAAGTCGATGATGTAGATACCATTACGCTCTGTGTAGATGTAAGGAGCCATTTTAGGGTTCCATCTTCTTGTCTGATGTCCAAAATGAACACCTGCCTCGAGTAACTGTTTCATTGAAATTACGCTCATTTTATTTACCTCCGTTTGGTTATTAATCTTCCGTGTGTTTCCAATTAGATCAGCCACCGGTAAGCGTTATCCGGCACCGGCGATCATCCGCACACGTGCTTTATAGTATTTAAGCCTTTGGAATTATAACATACCAAAGGCTTATATGCAAGCAAAAAATTTATTTCTGTGTCAGAATAGTGATTATATCATCATACGATGCTCCCTGTGGAATAACGTGCTCACCATCTGCTATAAAATGATCAGCACCCTTTTGTCCCATATATATACGAAATTGTTCAGCATCATCCACTAGATTGAGAGCTTTAAGCTTTTCTGCAATGGTGCGACATGTATCCTGACTTGTTACTGAAATTGTGTATGTTGTAACAGCATCCTGTGGCTCTACAGTCTCCTGCTTTGCATCCGCTGCCGGCTGCGCTGCTTCCTGCTGTGTATCTTCCTGTGCTGTTTGGCTGTCCTGCATCTGACTATCCTGTTCAGTTTCGGCTTTTTGGGAAGAAGCATCTGAGTTTGTAGCAGAGGAGTCATTTTTTTCACTATTATATTCGTCTGCGACTGTCCCGGAAATATTCTTTGCTTCAACCATACCGAGTGTTTTGGCTTTTTCTATTATTTCTGTATCAGACATGGACTGCTTATTGTCGTGAAAACCAATCATCATAATAATTACCGCAAAAATAATGCCTAATCCAAGTCCACGCAAATAGTATTTTAATCTCACTTTATTTGCCCTCTTTATATAAATCTATTATAAGCTTTACCTCGCCGGTACCAAGAGACAAAAGCTTTGCTATCTCTACATTGCTCTTGCCCGATTTATAAAGCTTAAGGATTTCATGTGTGTGATTTATTACATCAGCATTTGCGCTGCTGCCTGCGGGCGTACCAAAAGCAGCATCTGATGCCTTGACCGATACAGCGGCCGCTGTACCTGTTGTAGCTGTTGCACCTGCCTTTGACGCAGGGGCTGCTGAAGCAGGCTGTGTTTTAATGATACCTGAAATATCTATACCTGTCATCTGCTTCATGTCAGGCTTTGTATCCTGCTGCATTGTGCCAGACTTAGGTTCTGCCGGCTTTTGCACGGCTACAGACGGTTTTTCAGCCCTCTTTGCAGAGTCTACAGAAAGCGGCTCGAAGGAGCTTCTGAGTCTTGATGATGCTTTATCTATATCGCCTGAAAGCCGTGTAAGCTCATCATGCTTGTCATTTAGCATACTGTATAAAAACATTATTTCATTATGTGCCTTGTTTATCGAATCAAGCACTGTATCAGAATATTCATTTATCGCCATTATTTTGGAATTTGCTTCCTTTTCAAGACTTCGCTTTGTCTCATCCTGCTTTTGTGTTATTTCCTCGTCCAAGGCATCGCTTAAGTCCTTTTTGGCGGCAGTCACTTCTTTTTCAGTTATTATTTTTAGTTCCTCAGCACTCATATCGGCTATTTTATCCAAATCCTTATGTGAAAGCTTGTCATTTACCATAAAGCTTCCTATAAGGAAAACAACACCTATGATGATGAGAGTTATTTCTAATGTTGTCATATAAACCTCTGCCCTCTTATGCGTTTGTAAGTATATTCATATAAGGGCCCATGACCTTACGCATTTTAATCAGTCCCTTTGTGTGAAGCTGTGATACTCTTGATTCTGAAACCTCGAGGATATTGCTTATTTCTTTAAGGGTAAGATCCTCATAATAATATAATTCAATAACCCTGCGCTCCTTCTCGGTCAGATTGTCAAGCGACTTAACAAGCATTGTTTTCAGCTCTTCCTGTGTAACAATCTCCTCCGGTTGTGCATAATGTGAATTATGTGCAGCATCCATGACAGGCTCAGGTCCTGACTCATCAAATTCATCGAGAGATACAACATTTGTTACTTTAAGCTGCGACTGCCAGCTGCAAAGCTCATCCTCCGAGATAGAAAGCTCCTTTGCGAGGTCTGCGTCATTTGCTGTTTTGCCGGTACGAAGTTCAATGTTCTTTATTGCCTCGTCTATTTTCCTTTGTCTTTGTCTGACTGTTCTTGGAATCCAGTCCATTTTCCTGATCTGATCAAGTATGGCTCCACGGATTCTAAGGCTTGCATATGTCTCAAACTTGACATTTTTTTCAAGATTAAACTTGTCTATGGCATCAATGAGGCCAAATATCCCATAGCTTACCAGGTCATCATATTCCACATTATGCCCAAGATACATGCTGAGGCGTCCTGCCACAAGCCTGACCAGCTGTGCATATTCTATTATGAGCTGTTCCCGTAGCTTGGGAGTGGGATTCTTTTGATATTCCTCCCACAGCTTTTCCTTTTCTATAGCTTTCATTATGCCCCCTGTTTACCAGTATATTATTCTGCAGCTAGCTAATTGGCTTATCATTGTCATTATCATTATCAAAGACTTCGGAATCATCAGTCTTTGCTTCGGCCGCTTCAGCTTTCTTTTGCCTGTCTTCCATTGCCTTAAATGCACAGCTTAAGATTACTTTAAGTATCGCTCCGATTATATAGAATACTACAAGCACAGTTAAAAGTCTTGTTGTAAAGCTCATCAGATCAACGCCCTGCCGCAGGGATATAATACTGCATACTAAGCCGGCTAAAAGCATAACAAGAGATGGTAATAGATTATTCTTCATGTTAAATCACCTTTTGCTCTTTTCCGACTGCTTTGATGATATAGTCACCGGTTTCACAGTCAAGTATAACGGTTCTTCCGTAATTAAGACCGGTATCCTGTGCCTTCAGAGGAATTTTCAGCTCTGCAAGCACGTGCCTGGCCATATCGGTATTGCGATCACCAACATTTCCAATTGTAGAATTGCCTGACATCTCAAACATCTTAGCTCCACCGGCAATCTTTGCAACCATTCGTCTGGGATTCGCGCCATTTTTTATCATTTGATTATAAAGTTCCCTAATTCCTGTATCGCCAAACTTGGCTATATTTGTGTTATTTCTAAGTTTGGTGCTGTCAGGCAGCATATAGTGTACAAGCCCACCGATTTTTGAAGCCGGATCATAAAGGGTGAGCCCTATGCATGAACCAAGCCCAAGTGTGGTCAGAGAATCAGGGGCTTTGGCAACCTTAAGGTCTGCCATTGATACTTTAATAGTACTTGCCATATGGATTCTCCTAAATACTAAAAACTAATTCCTAAAGCCGATAAAATATTATCATATGAATCCGGATCAGGCATAAGGATAAAGTATCCGTTCATCATTATATCATCACCAAACTCTGTCTCTATAAAAAGTGCATTGTCACCATATTGTCCAAACTGAATTGCCGGCACACTTAATATGGAAGCGGCCATATCTACAGCAATATACGGAATGGAAGGTAGTATTTTAAGATTTGTCATAGTTGAAAGCGCTGACAAATATGCGCCTGCTATTATGTTGCCAATCTCCTTCATGGCAGATAAATCCATCTCATCAAATGGCTCGTTATAGTCCTGTGGTCTGCCCATCAGCTTGTTTACCAGAAAGTGTGCTGCCGGAAGCTTCATGAGAAACATCATACTGCCGGAGATATCGTTGGTAACCTCAAGAAATATACCCACTATTGTCTCTTCCTCCGGACATATGGCATCTCCAAGCTTTGTCGCATCCATTAACAGAACTCTTGGAACTTCCATTTTCATGGTAGTGCCAAGCATGCCGGCAATCGCTGTCGTGGCATTGCCGGCACCTATATTTCCGATTTCCTTAAGGACATCCATATACATCGAATTGACATTATCTAAAGAAAATTCACTCATAGTATTCACCCTTTTATTTGTTAAAACTTATATAGTGAGGCTTTTATACCTCACTATACATTGCTGCAAATCAGTTAGCGTCCTTATCTGAGACTATTGAGCCTATTTCAAACAGAGAAATCAGTTCATCTCCATTTTTACCTATACCGTTTATGAACAGCTCCTTGCCTGTAGATGAAGCATCTATATTAGGCTTATCTATTTCATCAACCACAAGTGTGACAACTTCACAAACTTCATCGACGATAAGACCTATCTCACCCTTTTCTTCAAGCTTTAGAATAATTATTCTGGTTGATGATGTATATACATCATCGTCCAGTCCCATTTTTATGCGGGCACTCATTACCGGAACGATATCACCACGCAGATTTATGATACCCTTAAAGTACTTCTGCGCCTTTGGCACTCTTGTAATCTTCTGCATTCTGACGATATTATCAACATAGCCAATATCAATTCCGAATTTTTCTTCGCCTATTTTGACTGAAATATATTGCTTTGTTTCTTTTTCCTGTATATCAAATTCATTTTCTGGCATGTACTTCCCCTCCATTACATAAGTGTATTTACATCAAGTATCAAAGCTACATCACCATCTCCAAGTATTGTCGCTCCGCTGATAAGCTTGTTGCCGTTTATGTATTTTCCTAAAGACTTGATTACAATCTCCTGCTGTCCAATGAGATTGTCAACCACAAGACCTGCCTGCTGATCTCCCTTTTGGACAATCACTACAGTAAGATGATCCGGCTCCTGCTCCTTTGGCTCAATGTCCAGCATCTTATCGAGGCGGATGATTGGAATAACGCTTCCACGCAAGTGAATAACTTCCTTAGCCTGTACATATTTGATATCCTTTACAGGAATATCCTCTATATTTGAGATAGAGCCAAGCGCGATGGCATATATTTCATCACGGATCTCGACCATGAGAGCCTGAATGATTGCAAGAGTAAGAGGAAGACGTACAGTAAATGTAGTACCCTTACCAAGCTCGGTTGAAACCGATACATCACCACCCAGCTGTTCAATGCCGGATTTAACAACATCAAGACCAACTCCTCGTCCGGAGATATCGGTAATCTGTTTTGCCATTGAAAAGCTTGGCATAAAAAGGAAGTTGATGATATCCTTCTGAGATAGATTTTCAGCCTGTTCAGCTGTGACTATGCCACGCTCGATAGCCTTGTTCTTTACGGCTTCGGTATCGATTCCGTTTCCATCATCTCCGACCTTTATGACAACATTGTTGCCCTCCTGGTATGCATTTAAGAAAATAGTACCTACCTCTGGCTTTCCACGCTCAAGTCTGACCTCATTGCTTTCAAGTCCATGATCAGCACTGTTTCTAAGCAGATGCTGCAGAGGATCTCCAATCTGATCCACAACTGTACGGTCCAGCTCAGTATCTTCACCGGTTATGACAAGACTCATCTTCTTATTCAGAGTACGAGACAGATCTCTTATCATTCTAGGATATTTCTGTGTAACACTTTCAATAGGAACCATTCGTACCTTCATGACAGACTCATGGAGATTGGTCGTAATTCTTTCCAGATATTCAATCTGTTCATGGAATGACTGGTTATTATTGTTTTCTCCATCAGATGAGCTCATGGCTACAAGAGAGTTCTTTGCAATAATAAGCTCAGACACCTGATTCATAAGCATATCAAGCTTTTCGATATCTACTCTGACTGTTCGGCTTGTAGTAGCTTTTTTATGAGAAACAGCCTGCTTTTGAGAGTTATTTGCAGTTTTTGGCTTTGAAGATTCTGTCTTTGCAGCAGGAGTCTTTTCCTCTTTTTCTTCCTTATCTGCCTTTTTTGTCTCTTCAGGAGCCTGTGCTGTCTGCTCTGCTTCACCCTCCAGGTGAAACTCGGTGATTTCTTTTCCCTCAACCTTATCAATCTCAGATACGTTGGAAGCTGCATGCTCCAATTTATCAAAGCCCTCGCCTGATGCAACATAAAAGCTGAATGACAAATCAAACTTCTCATCCTCAATATCCTGTGAGCTTGGTCTGTAAACCAGAATCTGTCCCAGCTCCTCAACTGCCTTGAAAACAAGGAAAGCTCTTGCTGCTTTGAGCAGACAGTCGCTTGCTACGGTAACTGTCATGCCGTATATTTTAAGGCCTGCTGAAATTGCCTCGTCAATTAATTTTTTCTCGTTGTCTGTCAGTTCAATTGTATCAAGTGCACTGTCAGATGCATCTGATGAATCCTTTGTTTCAGCTTCAGCAGCCTTTTCTTGAGGCTCAGCCTGTTTGCTTACAGTCTGTCCGTTTGCTTTTGCAATAAAATCGTTGAGTTCCTTTATGATAACCTCATTATCATCAGTACCCTCATCAGATGTGGATTTAATATTTTCAACATAGCTGTCTATAGCGTCAAGGCACTTAAAGAGCAGATCAATCATTGAGCTGTCAACTTTAATTTTATCGCTTCTGACCTCCTGAAATACATTTTCCATATCATGTGTAAGGTGCTGCATGCGCTTAAAGCCCATTGTACCTGCCATACCCTTTAAGGAGTGGGCAGCACGGAAAATCTCATTTATAGTGTCTTTGTTTTCCGGCTCCTGCTCAAGAGTCATGATACAGTCAGACAATGTCTGAATATGCTCCGAACTTTCATCAATAAAAATATCTAGATACTGGCTAACATCCATTTTATTTTACCCCCACATTTTTTGTGATTGCTTTGGCAACATCTGATAGTGTAACGACTTCATCAACCACACCTGCCTCATAGATGGCTCTTGGCATGCCATACACAACACTTGATTTCTCGTCCTGTGCAATGACATAGATAGGCTTTGATTTGCCAAGTGAAAGAATGCCATTCGTGCCGTCTGCCCCCATACCTGTGAGTACCACACATACAACCTCATCATAATCAGAGGATGTCAGTGAATCAAACATGATATTGGCACAAGGCTTGAGTCCGCTGATAGGTGGCATATCATTAAATGATATAACATGTGAAGCGCCTGATTTCTTTATAGCTATATGTGTACCGCCCGGAGCTATATACACTACTCCGTTTTTAAGCACCTCACCGTTTGAAGCCTCCTTCACCTGAACCTGACTTAGCTCATTAAGGCGCTCAGCCATGCTCTTTGTAAAGCCGGCAGGCATATGCTGTACTAAAACAACCGGTGCCAAAAGTTCAGCCGGAAGAAACGGTATTACACTTTGCAGTGCCTTTGGACCACCTGTAGATGATGCAATTGCTACTATTTTATTGCTGCCTGCTGCCTTGTGTTTGTTTACAATAGCACCGGCTTTCTTCTCAACAGCTGTGACATTGCGTGAAGCACTATGAACAGGTGTGATTCTAACGGCTGCATACACAACCCTGAGCAGAGTTTCCTTAAACTGGTTTCCCTTTGCCTCTATGATATTGTTTGGTTTTGTGACGAAATCAAAGGCACCAAGCTCTAAAGATTTGATAGCTTCATCTGCTCCCTCGATGGTTAGAGTGCTTACCACCACAACAGGTGTTTTTATGCTCTCCTTCTGCAGATGTGAAAGCACCTCGAGACCATTCATCCTCGGCATATTTATATCAAGAATAACAGCATCGTACTTGTGTGTACGGAGCTTTTCAAGTGCTTCCAGTCCATCCTTACATGTATCAGTTGCCTGTAATTTATTGTCTGAATTGATTATATCACACTCAACCCTTCTCAGTAGTGCAGAATCATCAACTATTAAAATGTTAGATTTCATATTATTACTCCATTTCCCTTCGCCTTATGCGTCTTTCTTCTTCAAACACAAATCTGACTATTTTCTCCCGTTCTGTCATGCGGTCGAAAATAAACTTTGAACGTGCAAAATATCTGTCTGCATAATCCAAAGACTGAGTACAGTTTATTACCTTACAAACTATATTGAAATGTTGTGTACACTCCTCAAGTGCTAAAGAAAACTGAGCCATAAAATATGTACCTTCTTCAAGAGGTGTGCTTAGAGAAAATCTGATGCCTCCTCCGCTTATATCAAGGATAACTGATTTGACAGTACTCATATTTTTGCTGTTTATTGCATGATTCTTATACATCTTTTTGCAAAACTCAGGCTCACCCTCAGCTTTATCATCGTATCTGACTTCATAAAAGTCCATGTCTATAGTACATGGAAGTCTGAAAAACTGACGTCTTTGTATCTTTTCCAGATTATTTGTAAGCTCTATAGCAAGAAAATACATATTTTCCTTACGATAACGCTGTCTGACTATAGCAGAGCTTTTTAGTATAGTTTTGTTTTTTGTGTATATTATAAAGTCAAATTGCGTGCCAATCTGAAATAAAACCATTCTGCCACTGTCAACTGGCATAGTTATTTCCCACATACTGTCTGTTAGATTGTCAGAAAAGCTGCTCTTATATGATGTGCTGTTATCGGATAAACCGGATGCAAAGATATCAATTTTGTCACCCGGAAAAATCAAACTTGTATATTCCATATATCTTCCTCTTAAATTAACTATTGCTTTCTGTTAAAAAAGTTTGAAAAAATATGTGAGATGGTTCTTTTCTCATCCAAAGCAGCAGATTCATTATCCAAAAGTCTTTTTGCAATTTCTTCAAATGATCGCGCAGCCTTTGAGTTCGGATCATAAATTGAAAGTATCTTCTGCTGCCTGACAGCCTTTTCAACCATTGCATCAGACGGCACATATCCCAGATACTCAAGACTTCCGTTTAAGAACTGCATAACAACGGAATTAATCTTGTTGAACACTATACTGCCATCCTCTTTTGACGCAGCCCTGTTGGATATAACGCGTATGCATGCTTTTGACGGGTCGAAATCAGGTCTCTTATACAGTGCTTTAAGCAATGAATATGAATCGGTGATTGAGGTAGGCTCCGGGGTTGTAACCAGCACAATTTCGTTGCTGGCCGCAACAAATTCCATGACCTGCTCAGACACACCTGCACCGGTATCAATTATGATAAAATCATACATACTGTTCAATTCATTTATTGCAGAGACAATGAAATGAATCTGTTTGTGGTTTAAATTATTAAGCCCCACAACACTTGAGCCGGCTGAAATAAAATCAATGCCCAAAGGTCCGTTTGAGATGATGCTCTTTATAGTCTGGTTTTCATATATTACATCAGCAAGAGTATACTTAGGAATAACACCAAACATCACTTCGACATTGGCAAGACCGAGATCAGCATCAAAAATAATTACTCTCTTTCCGAGTCTGCTGAGCCAAACCGCCAGATTGACAGAGGTATTGGATTTGCCCACACCACCCTTGCCGCTTGTAATGGTAATAATACGGGCCGGTTCTATATAATTTTGATTACGCTGCTTAATAACATTTCTAAGCTGCTGTGCCTGGTCCATTATTGTCTGCCTCCGAGTAATTGTTTGACAATCTTTTGTGTATCAAATACCTCTATATCATCCGGAACGTTTTGTCCATTCGTGACATATGATATACCGGCATCAGAGTATAGCTTTATATTTAACAGATTGCCATATGATGAGGTTTCATCAAGCTTTGTAAATATCAGCTTGTAATCGTCAATATCCTTATAGGAATCAATTATAGATATAAGATCCCTGTACTTGGTTGTAGCACTTAAGACGAGATATACCGACTTCTCATATTCAGGTGATAGACCTGCAAGAAGTGCTCTCATATCATTCCGCTGTGTCTCGTTCTTGTGTGAAAAGCCCGCTGTATCAACAAAAATCACATCTGCCTGCTCATATTCAGCCACCGCACTATTTAACTCTGTGGCAGTATAAATGACAGACAAAGGTGTATCCAGAATATTTGCAAATGTACGTAACTGGTCTGTTGCAGCTATTCTGTATGTATCAGCAGTGATAAATGCGATATTTTTATTATAATTAACCTTGAATTTTGAAGCAATTTTAGCAATTGTGGTTGTCTTGCCAACGCCTGTCGGTCCGACAAAGAAAACAACTCTTGGTTTTTTGCCGTTTACCTTTATAGTTTCAGGCTGACCAAATCTTAAAACGAGTTTCTGGTATACATTGGACAAAATCACATCAAGGCTGTTACCCGGACGTAAGAATTTCTCGATTTCATCCAGAATCTGATTGATATATTTCTCATCCACCTCATTATCCAGCAGTGTCTTGTATAAAATGCGGACAAATTTAAGCTCCTGTGCACTTTGAGGCTTTGATGGCTCATTTTTTTGAGGTTTATCAAATGTGCTTTCCATCATTTTGGCAATGGAATCAAGCTCCTTGATTTCCTGTTCAATATCGCTGGTCTGTTCAGCCGCCTTTGGGGCTGCCGGTGCAGGTGTAGGTTTTAAGGTCTCAGATGCAGATTTTGGGGCGAATGAAGGCATCTTTATTTCTTCATCTGCCTTGTAATCAATTTTACCCGGGAGTGTAGTCCTTGCAAGCTGCGAGGTCGTTATTGTCTGTGTCTGTTTTTTTTCATCCATTGCCGCAGTCACCTCATATGTTGAGCTTTTGAATATACCAAATAATCCCTTTGGCTTAATCTCCTTGATATTCATAATCACAGCATTTGGACCAAATGCCTGCTTTGCACATTCAATTGCTTCTTCTTTTGTTTTTCCAGTGAATTTGTTAATAGTCATTTATGCAGTCACCATTCCTACCGACTGAAGCTCAACATTTGATTCAACCTCATTGTAGGATAACACAATGAGATCCTTGAAATAATCCTCAGTCATTTTCTTAAAGTACATTCTAACAATTGGAGATGTAATAATAATAGCACTCTTTCCCAAACTTTCCAACTTACCAATTTCTGTTTCAACAGATTTGATAATAGCCTTTATCCTGTCAGGATCAAGAGAAAGGTAAGAGCCCTGCTCTGTCTGTTTAACAGATGACATAATTTCCTGCTCCACAGCAGGGTCAAGTGTGATGACACTTGTGGTCTCATTTGCAGGAAAATACTTACTTGATATAGCTCTCTTTAAGCCCTGGCGCACGTATTCCGTAAGTACATCTGTATCCCTGGTGGTCTGTGCGTGATCGGCAAGCGTCTCAAAAATTGTAAGCAGATCCCTAATAGAAATTCCCTCGCTCAAAAGATTCTGAAGCACCTTCTGAATCTCACCAAGACCAAGCAGCTTTGGTATGAGTTCGTCCACAATGACAGGATTTGATTCCTTGAGATTGTTGACCAGATTCTGTACATCCTGTCTGGTGAGAAGCTCTGCAATATGAGATCTGATAACCTCAGTCAGATGAGTAGCTATAATCGATGGCGGATCTACAACTGTATATCCAAGACTCTCAGCACGCTCTCTTTGGCTTTCCGTAATCCATATGGCCGGAAGATGGAATGAAGGCTCAAATGTAGGAATACCTGTTATCTCCTCCTCCACATAGCCCGGATTCATAGCCATGTAGTGATCAAAAAGTATCTCACCTTCTGTTACCTGTATGCCCTTTATCTTGATGATATACTGATTAGGATTAAGCTGTATATTATCCCTTAATCGTATGATAGGTACGACAGTTCCAAGCTCTAAAGCAATCTGTCGCCTTATCATTACAACTCGGTCAAGCAGATCCCCTCCCTGATTTACATCTGCAAGAGGAATGATACCATAGCCAAACTCAAGCTCAATAGGGTCAACCTGCAGCAGTGAAACGACATTTTCGGGTTTTCGTATTTCCTCGGCATCGCTTTCAGCCTGTGCGGTCTCATCCTCTATGCTCTCAATACCGGCTTTTTTATCCAGATTTTTACCTGTTACAAAAAAAGCCACCGCAAGCCCAATAAAGAGCCACCACTCATTGCGAAGAGGTGTGAGTATACCTAAAACCACAAGTACAATTGATACAATATAAAGCACCTTGGCTGTGCCAAAGAGCTGGCCTAAAAGCTCTCCTGAAAAATCATTCTCATTGGAGCCTTTTGTGACAAGAATACCGGTTGAAAGAGATATAAGTAACGACGGTATCTGTGAAACAAGTCCGTCTCCGATTGTGAGCAGGCCAAACTTCTGTATGGCCTCATTTGCATCAAGCCCCTGAAACATAACACCCATTATGGTGCCTCCAACCAGGTTGATAAGTGTAATAATAATACCGGCTGTTGCATCTCCCTTTACGTACTTTGTAGCACCATCCATAGCTCCGTAGAAGCTTGACTCCTTCTGGATTTTATCACGGCGAGCCTTGGCTTCCTTGTCAGTGATGGCTCCTGTGTTTAAGTCGGCATCAATAGCCATCTGTTTGCCGGGCATAGCATCGAGCGTGAATCGTGCAGTTACCTCAGCAACACGCTCAGATCCCTTGTTGATAACAACAAACTGGATGATAATGAGCACTATAAAAACGATTGCACCGATGACTAAATTACCTCCACCGACGAATTGACCAAACACATTTACAACCACACCCGGGTTTCCGGTTGATAAAATAAGCCTGGTAGATGAGACATTAAGTGAAATCCTGAATATAGTCGTAAAAAGTAAGAGTGTCGGGAAAAATGACATATCAAGCACTTCTTTTACAAAAAGCACCTTAAAAAGAATGATGAGTGCTATTGAAAGGTTGAATGCAAGCATAACATCTAACAGGAAGGATGGAATAGGTATGATAAAAAACAAAACAGCACATAACAGATATAATCCAACACCTAAATCTGTCTTTTTTAACATATTCTATTCCTCCTTTCCGTTAAATCACGGACTGCATATATAAAGTCCGTATTTATCTTTTTGTTTTATAATAATAAATTAATCTAATTATTTTCCTTGTAAATCATGGCAAGTATTTCCGCAACTGACCGATAAAGCTCAGGCGGTATCTCAGCTCCAAGATCCACATTGTGAAAGAGCATTCGTGCAAGAGGTTTATTCTCGACTATATGGATATTATTGTCTCTTGCTATTTCCTTTATTTTCTGCGCCACATAATCCTGACCCTTTGCGACCACTACCGGAGCATCATTTTTTTGAGCATCGTACTTTACTGCAACAGCAAAGTGAGTAGGGTTGGTGATGACAACATCAGCCTTTGGCACATCCTGCATCATCCTTCGCTGTGAAGCCTCCTGCATACGTTTACGCTGCTGACCCTTAATGGCCGGATCTCCCTCTGTATTTTTAAACTCATCCTTGACCTCCTGTTTGGTCATCTTCATATCATTGTTAAACTTGTGCTTATTGTAAGCAAAGTCAGCAATACCGACTATCATATAGACAATACTGATCTTAAGACCGGTATTTATGATGATATCACCAATCAGTACTATTGCCTGTTTGAGCGGAAGCTCATAGAGTATAAATATATCATTCTGATGTGATTTAACAGAGGAATAAGCCACATACATAATGATTCCTACCTTTAGTACAGACTTAAGAAGCTCAAAGATGGAGTCCTTTGACAGTATCCTCTTAAATCCGTTTATGGGATTAAACTTGCTAAGCTTTGGAGCCATAGGCTTAGTGGATATTTTAAATCCAACCTGGATGATACTCACGAGAATCGTGATTACAACTCCGAAAGCAAAAAACGGCAGCACAGTCAGTAAAAACTGAAGTATTACATTATTTAAATAATGCGTGACCGAAACAGATGAAATCTGCTCCTGTGACTCCTTTAAAAAGTCAGGCATTTTTTTATATACAGTAGAAAACAATCCAATCAGATTGCCCCCTACAAAGGATATAAATATCTTTAATACTAAAAACAGCACTATAAGATCAAAGGCAGCTGTAAGCTCCTTGCTTTTTGCTACCTTGCCCTCTTCCCTGGCATCCTTTAACTTCTTTTCAGTTGCCGGCTCTGTTTTCTCGCCGCCCTCGCCATCCTGTGCAAACCATTGCAGATTGTAGCACAACACTGTATGCAATTTGGAAAATTCATCTAAACTGTCAGTACATTCCATCAATTATCGAAACCACCATAGTCTTAATTTCTGTAATAATAAAATTAGCAATGTTCGGAATTAGATATACTATCAAAAATAATACAATAAATCCTGCTATAATTTTTAACTGGATACCTACAGAGAACATATTCATCTGAGGCGCAACCTTTGCCATGATTCCCAGTATACAGTTCATTATCATCATGCACGCAAAGACCGGAAGAAATATCCTGAAGCCTATTACAAACATATCGCCCATATACTTAGTCATGGTAGAGAGCATATTGTCAAATTGAAACTGTGCACCTCCAAGCGGTACAACTGAAAAGGAGTCACAAACTGCCCTTATAAGATATGTGTGCATATCAGATACAAGAAGCAGGACAAGAACTACGTAATAGTAGAAATTACCTGTAACTGTTGTCTCTGAATTCATCGATGGATTGAATTCTGTTGCCATGGACAGACCTATATCCATATCAATCAGATTTCCCGCAAAAATAACAATGGAATTACATATATTGGCCGCAAAACCTATGAGCAGTCCTGTAATTCCTTCTTTTACGACCAGTACAGCAAAACCTACTGCACTGACATAGGAAAGCTGTGGTCTTTCTATGATATTGTACATAAACAAAGCAACAAAGGCTGATAAGCCGGTCTTGACACGTGCCGGAACCGCATTATCTCCAAAAAACGGAGCTATGTACACAAATGATGCAATACGCACCAGAATCAGCAAAAAATATTCAAAATTTGCAATAGAAAAAGAATAATTAATCATATATCATCCTATCCCATGCTTATATAATAACTGAATTTGGACCACAAATCAGTCATAAATCCGGACATAGTGTCGAGCATCCATGAGCCACAGAGCATCATCACAAGAAAAATTGCAATTATTTTTGGCACAAATGTAAGTGTCTGCTCCTGAATTGACGTAACTGTCTGAAATATACTGACTATAAGTCCGACAATCAGCGAAATAAGCAAAAGCGGAGCTGATGTAATGATTGTAGTATAAATTGCCTCTCTGGCAATATCCAAAACAGCTTCCTGGGTAATCATATGTACACCTCCTAGTAAAACGTCTTGACCAGATTACCAATAACCAGATCCCAGCCATCCGCAAGGATAAACAAAAGTACCTTAAACGGCATCGAGATGGTTGTCGGTGGAAGCATCATCATACCCATTGACATTAGCACTGATGAAACAACCATATCTATTACTATAAACGGAATGTATATTAAAAAGCCTAATATAAAGGCTGTTCTAAGCTCACTAAGTATAAAGGCCGGAACAAGTGTTGTAAAAGGTACATCATCATAGTCATCGTACTCATCTCCTGAGATATCCACAAACAGCTTTATGTCCTTAGTCTGTGTCTGCCCATACATAAACGCCCTGAATGGTCCCTCAGCCTCCTTTATAGCCTCCTGCTGGGTGATTTTACCCTCATCAAGGGGCTTTATAGCCTTTTCGTTTACCTGTGAAAAAGTCGGCCACATAATAAAAAGTGTCAAAAACAAAGCCAAACCGACAAGGACCTGATTAGGTGGTGCTGTCTGGGTACCGATAGCTGTTCTGACAAAATGCAGTACGATAATAATTCTTGTAAAAGAAGTCAGCATGATGAGAATAGAAGGTGCTAAAGATAATACTGTAAGCACCAAAAACATCCTGACAGGTGTGGACAGAGAGCCTGACTCATTGTTGTAATATATGTTCAGACCATTTGTGCTGTCAGAGGTGGCATCGGCTAAATCCTTGTCACCACTGTCAAGACTTTTAACGTCATCCAAATCGTTTGTCACATCATTTGTACTGATATCACCAGATGGTGAGGGGCTCTGACTTGCATTTACACTGTCAGGATAAAATATGCATAATGAAATTGTTACCATAAGGACTGCAATTGCAAAAATAAATGATGCATTGCAATATACAGCCTTGAATTTCTTCATGAATCTATTCATGTCTGCTCCTGTTACTGTACTTTTCTTTCAATTTATCCATAATTGCTGAAAAGGATTCCGGATTCTGCATCATGCTTTGAGGATCCTTAAATGATAAATCCTTTAATTCCTCCTCCTTAAGCTCGGTGAGATAATTCACATCATCCTTTCCGATTGAAACAACGATATATTTTGTGCCTGCCTCAACAATACTGATCATCTTATTATTTCCGACGCTTATTGTTTCAATAATTCTAAGATTCTTATTAAAGCTTCGCCCCTTCTGGATACCCGCCATCCATCTGGTGGTAAAATATGTCAGGATAAGCACAAAAACAAAAATTATTAAAACTGTGATGAGCTGGACAAAGCTGTCCAGTGATGTTGCTGCTAATATCATTTTAATTCCTCTGCATAGTATTGATTAAATGTCAGCTGAAACTATTTTGTCTTTCCGGTGTTTATCTTTGAATTGACTATCTCAGTGATTCGTACACCAAAGCTTTCCTCAATTACAACAACCTCGCCCTTAGCTACATATTTACCATTTACAAGAATATCTATCGGTTCTCCTGCCAGCTTATTAAGCTCTATGATCTTGCCCGGACCGAAATCGAGTATTTCGGAAATGGATTTTTTGGTGCGTCCAAGCTCAACTGTCACTTCAAGAGGAACATCCATGATTAAATCAATGTTTTCAGGCTGGTAGACCTGATTTGGCATGGCTCCAAAAGGGGTGAATTGAGCGTTCTGTACATTAACCTGATTGCCTATCATATTTTGTGCCCCCATATTCTGGTTCATCATTCCCTGATTCATCATATTCTGACTATTCATATTCGAATTCATCATATTTTCGTTTATCATGCCCTGACTGTTTGCGGAAGCATTATTCATGCTGCCACTATCCTGTGGCTGGTGTATAGGCGCAGCCTGTGTGGCGGTGTTTGAACTTTGAGGAACATCCTCTGTCACACTTTGTGTATCAAGCTCCATATTCTGAGATACCCCCTTACACATTTCCTTTACAAATGCCGGTGGGTAAAGCTGCATTATCTCGCTGTCTACTAGATCCCCAATCTCCATATGGAAGGAAATCTTTACAAACTCTTCAGACAGGAAGCTGTCAATTTCACCCTCGTTTAAGGTGTTTTTTAAATCAACAACCTCTGCGATAGGAGGGCTGATATCGATAGTACGATTGAGCATAGACGAAAGAGATGTGGCGGAAGAACCCATCATCTGGTTCATTGCCTCACTGATAGCACTAAGGTGCAGCTCTCCAATCTCACCATTTATATTCGTTCCATCTCCACCCATCATAAGGTCGGTTATAATTTTTACATCCTTTTCTTTGAGTACGAGAATATTGCTTCCATTTAACCCCTGTGTGTATCCGATTTTGATAAACACACACGGTTTTTCATACTCGTCAACAATTTTGTCCCAATTTGAAAAAGAAACAACAGGAGTAGAAATCTCTACTCTTCTATTTACAAGTGAAAACAGCGTGGTTGCAGCTGTTCCCATACTGATATTGGCAATCTCTCCAATCGCATCCTTTTCGGATTCTGTCAATATCTCATCGCTCGAATCCGCCGCATCGTTGTTATTTAACAATGCATTTATTTCCTCCTGCGATAAAACTCCATCCATGATTTATTGCTCCTCTCTGACTACTGATGTAATTCTTACCGCATATTTATCACCGGAAGAACCAGGTAGTGCAGTAAACTTTTTGATATTTCCTACATAAATGTCCAACTCATCATCCACATTGGTGTCAAGTCTTATTACATCACCCGGCACAAGCGTAGAAAAATCCTTTACTGATATAAGACTCTTGCCAAGTACCGCTTTGACCGGTATTTGTGATTTTTGAATAAGGCTTTCTATGGCATTTCTATAGTTGGTTTCATCATGATTTTGTATGTTAGAATACCAGTATCTGGTATTCAGCTTATCTATAACAGATTCAAGTGTGATATAAGGCAGACATATATTCATCAATCCCTCAACATCACCAATCTTTATATTCATAGTGATAATAGCTATCACCTCGCTGGGAGATATAATCTGAGCATACTGGGAATTGGTCTCAATTCGCTCTAAATGAGGGCTTATATCAAGTACATTCTGCCACGGCTCCTGGAGCAGATTAATGCATATAACTAAAATACGCTCAATAATCAAAAGCTCAATCTCTGAAAATTCTCTCGTCTTATCGAGAGAATCTCCCCTTCCGCCAAGCATACGGTCTACAATAGCATATCCAAGACCGGAAGCCATTTCAACTATTATATTCCCATGCAACGGCGCAAAGTTGACAATGCCAAGCAGCACCGGATTTGAAAGCGCATTTGTGAATTCTGAGTATGTAACTGCCTCCGAATTCATCACCTCTACCTGCACTGACTTTCGCAGATAAACGGGAAGGTTTGTTGTAAGAAGCCTTCCATAATGCTCAAATATTATTTCAAGGGTCCTTAGATGTTCCTTTGAAAACTTAGATGGGCGGGCGAAATCATAGTCTTTCACCGTCTGTTCACTATTCTCTTTTATTTCATCTACATCAAGCTCGCCGCTGCTTAGGGCATTGAGCAGATTGTCTATCTCACTCTGAGATAAAACATCACCCATCTGTTAATCACCACCTGTATCCAAATTATTAAATATCTGCCTGTTTTAATACCGGCATAAGTATTTGTAAAGAAATCATCACTGGGTAAGCGAAGATACAATATTTACATCTACTATATAGTCTGCTCCGAATTTCTTCTGGAGAGTTTTGAGAATCTTATCATGAACAGCACTCTTATCGGTGTTGTACTGTTCCATTGTGTAATCGCCTATTATGTCTGTAATGTCTGCTAAGATAACATTTTTCTTGGCGGACAAATCCTCACCGTAGGTCTTATATCCGTCACTCTTTTTGTTGAGTGAAAGTGATATGCCACAAACAAGATAATGTGTATTGCCATCCTCAGATGGGGCAAAATTGAAGGTAAGTGTATCATCATCGGCTGTAAGTGCATAATCAACAATCTGATCCTGCGGCAGCTGTGAACCACTAGTTGCAGTGCCACTGTTTAAGTCTAGTGATATAGCCTCACACACCTGGTCTATCAGATTGTTTGCCTTTTTTGTCTCAGGTATAATTGTAAATATAAGCAGTGCTGTAAGCACAAGGTTTGCAAAACAAAGTGCTAAAATCAGTACTGAAATTAAATTCTTTTTCATATGCATTCCTTTCCGGATTAATTGGTATTGAACTCTGAATTGTAAGAATTATACACCTTAATCTCTACACGTCTGTTCCTGGCCCTTCCCTCTGGAGTAGAGTTGTCCGCAACCGGATCATAGTCTCCTCTTCCGGATGACTTTATATGGGCAGGGTTTAAGCTTGTATTGTCCCTGATGTAATTTGCAACGCTCAGTGCTCTGTACATAGAAAGCACATCATTACTCTCATACTTGGAACGTGATGAAACCGGAACATTGTCAGTATGCCCTTCAATCTCTATCAGATTATCCTGATATGCAGCTAAAATAGATGAAATCTTGTTCACTACCGGATATGCCTCTTCCATTACATCAGCCTTACCCGATTCAAACAACAGGGCTCCATTCAGACTCAATTGCACATACTGTGCATTGAAATCCACTTCCACAGCATCCTGTAAGCTAGTGTTTTCGAGCTGTTTTTCTATCTGCTCTGACATTTTTTCAGATTCAGAAAGCTCCATCTGCTCATACTGTTCTTCGGCATTCTTGTCATCACCCTCTGTGGTGCTTTCAGTTGTCGATTTGGAATTGGCCAGATCATTGTAATATTTATCCAAAAACTCAAGCTGGCTGACTCCTGCTCCAACAAGCCTGCCATCACCGATAGATGTGCTGCCTCCCGGCAAAACACTAACACTGCTTGTCAGTGATGCAATGACCAGCTGGAATTTCTCAGCGTCAACAGTTGACATAGAGAACAAGAGCACGAAAAAGCATAAAAGCAGGTTCATAAGATCCGAGAAGGTTGACTGCCACGCCGGTGCTCCCTTTGGCGGATCCTCAGGTCTCCTTTTCGCCACTATTCCTCACCTCCGCCTTCTGGTGAGAGAGCCTCTCTCTTGTCAGGTGAAAGGAAGGACTTGAGCTTTTCCTCAATAACTCGTGGGTTTTCACCCGCCTGAATGGAAAGCAGACCTTCTATGATAAGAGTCTTGAGAGTGAGCTCAAGCTCATTGTTAGCCTTAAGCTTGTTAGCAAATGGGGCGCAAAGCCAGTTGGCAATAAGCGAACCGTAGAATGTAGTAACAAGGGCAACCGCCATATTCGGACCTATTGTTGAAGAATCCTCAAGGTTTTTAAGCATATTGATAAGACCGATAAGTGTACCGATCATACCCCAGGCAGGACCCTGATCTCCCCAGAATTCCCAGAAAGAAATTGTTTTCTTATGACGTTCCTCCATGCTTAGCATATCTGTTTCAAGAATGCCTCTCACAAGCTCTGCATCCGTACCGTCTACTACAAGCATAATACCCTTCTTTAAGAATTCATCGTCTATACTGCCGGCAGCTTCCTCGAGGGCTAAAAGTCCCTCCTTACGGCTGACATTTGACAGCTCTATTATTTTATTTATTGTCTCTCCAGGGTCTACGCTCTTTTCCTTAAAAGGAAGTGCAAATGACTTGATTCCGGCTATAAAGCCCGATAGCTTGTTAGAGCAAAGCACAGCCGAGAGTGAACCACCTATCGTGATAATTGCAGAGGGCGCATCAAGAAAGTTTAATAATGCAGGTACCCCACCATTTTGAATGATACCGAACAAAACCATTCCGATACCAAGAATTACTCCTAAAAGAGATGCTATATCCACTTATACACACCTTCCATAAATAAATATTTGTCGAATGACCTTAGTTATAATTCTACTAAATTTTAGTGTAAATGTCTATGTAAAAATAATATTTTTAATAAAAAATACACAAAATATTGGGAAATGACCTAAGCCATCCCCCAATACCTTGCGAAATTATTATCTCTTAAGATTGATAAGTTCCTCGAGAAGTGTATCAGATGTAGTGATGACACGTGAGTTTGCCTGAAATCCACGCTGAGTTACTATCATATCCGTAAACTGTGAAGACAAATCTACATTTGACATCTCAAGCTCTCCTGATGAGATAGAGCCTCCGTCAGCTGATATTTCAACTCCTATTCCATCAAACTCACCTGAGTTTAATGTGCTCTGATAGCAGTCGTCTCCGATTTTTTCAAGACCTGATGCATTGGCAAACTGTGCCACAGCTATCTGGCAGAGTACAACTGTATTACCATTGTCATATGAACCGTATATCTTACCATCGTCACTGACAGTTATGCCTGTAAGTGCTCCGAGTGCTTTTCCCTTGCCATCGCCCTGCAAGTCACCGTTCATACCTCCGATAGTAGAGGTTCCGTTATTATTATAGTTCATGGATTTGCTGAAATCCACTTCTATATTACTGAAATTACTTCCGTTGATTGAGGCATCCTGTGTGTTTAAGACGGAAAGATTCAGGTTTATTGTCTTTGCAGCCGGTGAATTTGCACTTGAAATTGATGTAAAAGTACCCTCACTCTGGTCAAAAACGAGCGAAGCGTCCTCAAATATAGTCTGGGGATCTACAGCCCTTCCTTTATACGAGTACATTGTCTGTCCGTTTGGTCCCTGGCTTGTAATAAAATTACCATCCTTGTCCACATCAAATATTGAATTTCCCTTAGAATCAACGATATCCTTAAGCGTTACATCATATGTACCATCGGTATTTGTCTTTTTAATACCAAACTTTGCAGTATAGTTGTATCCCAGGTCATCAAAAAAGCCTATAGTGATGATTCTTCCGGTGCCGGCTGCCTGGGCATCATTTTTATCAAGCACACCTGATACATATGCCTTTGTTGTAGCCTCCGGAGCTGAGGTTTTAGTGGCAGACGACATTACCTGCAATGATGATACCGTATCCTTTATCACGTTGCCCTTTGCATCTACCTGCCATCCCTGCAATGTATATCCTGTAGAGCTCATACATAAATAACCGTTACCATCTACATAGAAATCGCCGGCACGGGTGAAAAGACGGTTTGTTCCATCACTTACCACAAAAAAGTTAGTCGCGTTTTTGTCATTTAATCTAAGATCAAATGGATTACCGGTAGTCTCAGCGGAACCGGCTCCGGTAATATTTACAGCAGTGGCACCAGACTTTACACCAAGACCTATCTGCTTTGCATTTTTTCCACCGGTACCGGCGGCTCCGTTTCCGGCCGAAGCGCCCGATGTAGTCTGGTACATAATCTCACTGAAACGCACTGAAGATGCCTTAAAGGCCTCAGTATTTACGTTTGCGATGTTGTTACCAATAACATCCATTCTTGTCTGATGTGTCTTGAGTCCTGACACAGCAGAATAAAGTGATCTCATCATAGTTGTTTGTCCTCCTATAGTATAGATGGACGGTATGGGCTTTTTCTGTCATTCAAAAGCCCTCTGCCTCCTTAAAAGGTCCGGCTACATAATTACCGCGCCATCAATATTTGTAAATACATTTGAATTAGTTTCCGCCTGGTCCATTGCAGTGACAACGGTCTTACTTGGCACATTTACTATAAACGCAATATCATCTACAAGCACCAGTGAATCGTTTACACCCTTGCTATCTGCAGCTGCTATCCCCTTTTGAAGACGCATGCTCTGGTCGTCGGAAAGATTAATATTTCTCTGTGTCAGCCGCATTGATGCATGCTTTGAGAATTTAACCGGCTGTGTCTGCTGCTTTAATATTTCCTCAAAAGATATATCATTTGTCTTTTTGTCTGTAGATTTTTGCTTATTTAGATATTGATTTGTCAGCTGCTCTATGGATGAGTAATTATTAACGATATTCTTCATAATCCACCTCACGCAGTCTGATTCGTATCGTTTTCTTTACTGTCAGCCTGATTATTTTTATCTGCCGCAATAAGCTCCTTAAGCTTATCCTCATAAGCCTGAAGCTTGCTGTAATCACTGGCATTTATAAACTGCTTGCCATAATCCGAAAGTCCGTCGTACAGCTTTCTTGCTTCCTCTATGATGCCCTTTGAATCTATCGTCAGATCCTCTATCTTTGGAAGCTTTGCTATAAGACTTGAAAATGTACTTGAGTTTACAATTGCATCGTAGTACTCATCCGTTGATACAGAATAGAGACTCGAGTAGTCGTACATTTTTTCATTGATAGACAGCTGAATCTTGCCATCCTTATATGTGACATAGTCTACCTTGCCACTGTAGTATCCGGAAGCACTATCCTTATCAGTAACAATAACCTCCTTGCCTACAAGTGAAAGTGCTGCACTCTTTGTAGTCTGGTCATTTGATGATGCCATGGATTCTTTCATAGAAAGAGTTGCCTCCAGCTGTGAGAATGTAGCCATCTGTGCCACATAGTCGGTGTTGCTTGTTGGTTCAAGCGGATCCTGGTACTGCATCTCTGCACTTAAAAGCTTTAAGAAATCATCATAGCCAAGATTTGAGCCACTTGCTTTTGCACTGCTTGTTTTTCTGTTTTGTGTCGGAGTGGTATTTGTCTTGTCTAGCTTTCCGTTTGTAACATTTGCTGTAATTGCCATTTGTCCTCCTTTTTCATGACACCTTATGCTGTGAAATCTACTGAATTTCCGTTATCTCTCATAATCTGTGTCACAAGTCTTTCTTCAACGCGATCCTGCATCATATCACTGTCTATGCCGCTGTCAGAGCTGTTTGAACCATTATAGGAATTTGTGCTCTCCTGCTGTCTGCTGTCGTTTGCAGCACCCTGCTCGAGATTCCTCTCAAACTCATGTGATGCAACGGTGATTTCCACCTCATTTACCCTGATGCCTGAATTGTTTAAGGCTTCCTTGAGATTGACCATCTGTGTCTGTAAGGCTTCTTTTACAGCCTCATTTGAAACTGCAATTCTTGCAGATATCTCGCTGTTCTTCTGAGATACGTTGATATACATTCTTCCAAGGCTTTCAGGTGTAAGCTGAAGGTTAATTGCCGATTCTTCAGTGGTGTTTGATATGCTCATACTGTCGACAATCTGTCTGATGATATCGGTCGTATCAACACGTAATCGGCTTTGTGACTGTGACATTTCAAATGAAGTATCAGTATTCAGCTGTTCGCTGACAGATGCATGAAGTACTGAATTGTCTGAGTGTGCGTCATCATCATGATGCAACACGCGCTCACCGGAATCATCAAAGCTACTGTCAACCTGAGACTTTGACTGAGTCTTTTCTGTATTTTCATCTGATATAATACCATTGCCTGTTTCGCCTGAAGAAGTGCCTTCGTCCGAGTTTTGGTAAGAACTGTCCTGTGTACCGCCATCATATACCTTAACAGCTTCATCAGCAGTGTCGTTTATATTCTGACCCGAAGCTGCTGTATCGTCATAGCTGCTGTCAACCGTTTTTTCCGTTGTATCAGCCGAAGAAACTATATCTGCATCTAGTATTTCACCATCATCTGAAGCAGTAAGCTGTGATAATAAATCAAGCTGTGCATCATTTTCAGATGCAACCTGAGACACATCATTAAACAGTGCAGTAAAGTCGGCATTTAAAACAAGTGCCTGTGGATCAGATGCATTTCCGGTGACCTCACAATATAATGCCGACAGATTTGCAGGGTTGAGTAAATCCATAGCTGTCAGTCCAAGAAGCTGCATTGCATTATTAAGTTCATCCTCAGATATATCGAGGTCATCAGTTACTTTTTCAACTATCTGCGAAGATATATCATCTGTGATTTTTTTAACTTTGCTTTCTGTAGGGCTGTTTTTTGATGCAGTTTTGATGCTTATTTCCTTAGTATTGTTTTTATTTAAAGTATAAGAGTTTCTTCGCTTTAAAAATGTAGTGCTGTTATCCTGCACAGCTGTCCGGCCGCCAAGATAGCTTTTAAAGTCAATACCGGATTGTGCAGCTGTTTGCGTTACAGCCTTCTGCCCTGTCGAAACATTCCGTCCACCTGATACATTTGGTACAACAGGTGATATTGTATTGTCTGCCATATTCTCCTCCTTTCTTTTATTATTGTAACAAGATATGCTATCAGTTCTGTGAAGGATTCATAATCTTAGTAACCTTTGCCGCCGTAGCCGAATCCATTTTACCAAGGATATTACCTCTCGACTGGGCATCCATGGCATTTAATATCTTGGCAACAAGTGACAGATTGTCGGTCATGCTGTCAAAAATAGCTGCGGCCTCCTTAGGCTTCATTTTGGAATATGTCTGGGCATAATCCTTAATTTCATCATCCTGTTCAAGCTGTTCACACACCTGTTTATATAAGATTTCTGCATTGGCAGGATCTACCTGCTCGTAGAATTTCTTATATTCTTTTATATCGGGTGCTTTATCTGAAAAAACAACCTCCTCATAGTATTTTTCTTTTTCCTCCTCAAAGGCTGCCTGATCCTCCTTATAGGTGCTCAAATCCTGTATCTGGGCATTTAAATCATTGATTGTCTGGGCATCAGCCTGATTCTTGCTATTGGCATCATCCAATTGTTTTTCAAGCTCCTTAATTCTCGAAACCGCATCGTCCAAATTTGTGTAGCCTGCGGTCTCTTTGGACTCAGATGCAGTGATATTGCCGGAATCAGGAAGTATCTTACTTAGTACAGGCACATCCTTTAGTGCCGGCGCAAGCACAGTCGAGCCAAAGCCACCCACATCTGCTTTTACAAAAACTGCAAATATTCCAAGCCATATTGCAATAATAAGTATAGTAACAAGCACCATGACTATCTTGCTTGAGACAGAATCACTGTCATCATTTTCTGCATCGGGCTTATCGGCTTCATGATTCTTCTTTGCTTTCTTAGCCGCCTTTTTAGCGGCTTTTTCTTCCATTTTCTTTTCTTTTTTTGTTTTCTTAGTATCCTTGGTTGATTCTGATTCGTTTAGTTCTGCCATATTTCCTCCGGACTACGAATTATAGGTAAAGCTCACAAGCTGGTCTATCTCTTTGGATTCGTTGTCTTTTTCCTCTTTTTGAAAATCCTCAAATTTCTTATCGCGCAGCTTCTCATGCGTCTTACGCTCTTTCATAAGCTCATTCAATGCCACTCTTTTAACCTCCAGCATATCCTCCGCTTTCTTTACATTCATAAGCTGTGTGCGGATAGCCGATTTGAGTGAATTTATATTTTTTTTGCAAATATTAATTTCAGATATATTTAAGCTGCCTGAAAGCTGTTCCTTAAGAGCAGCTTCATAGACTGCACGCTTTTTAAACAACTCTTCGAGCTTTTCTTTTTCAATCAGATAAGCACGGTTTGCTTCCGAAAACTCGTTCTTTGCCTGTGTTTCAAGCTTTATTTTTATATCAAGTATATTTTGCATGCTGTATTTGAATTTTCCCATACTACTCGAACACCTTCTCTAAAAGCTCAAGTTCCTCTTCAAAGCTGAATTTCTCATCTGTTCCCTGACAAAGGAATGAGTTAACAGCACCAATTTTTTGAATGGCATAGTCGATATCTTGGTTTGAGCCGTTTTTGTATGCACCGATATTGATAAGATCCTCAGCCTCCGTGTATGTGGCTAGCACGTTTTTTAATCTGCCGGCGAGATTTTTGTGCTCCTTAGTTGCTATAGCACTCATAACTCTCGAAATACTCTGCAGTACATCAATAGCCGGATAATGATTTTTATGTCCCAGCTTTCTATCGAGCATGATGTGGCCATCCAAAATAGAACGCGCCGTATCTGTAATAGGCTCATTAAAATCATCTCCATCGACAAGCACAGTGTACAGCCCTGTGATAGAGCCTTTATCAGCTCTTCCTGCTCTCTCTAAAAGCTTTGGCATCTCAGAATACACACTTGGTGGATATCCTCTCGTCACAGGGGGCTCTCCGGATGCCAGTCCTATCTCTCTTTGAGCCATGGAAAAACGTGTCAGTGAATCCATCATCAAAAGCACGTCTTCACCCTTGTCACGAAAATATTCAGCGATGCTTGTAGCTGTCTTTGCAGCCTTGTTTCTTATAAGAGCCGGCTTGTCAGAGGTTGCAACTACTACAACAGAGCGTGCCATACCCTCAGGGCCAAGATCCCTTTCTATGAACTCTCTAACCTCCCTGCCTCGCTCTCCAATCAGGGCAATTACATTGATATCTGCCTTTGTGTTGCGGGCAAACATACCAAGAAGAGTACTTTTACCGACTCCTGAGCCTGCAAAAATACCGATACGCTGTCCTTTGCCTACTGTGATGAGGCCATCTACTGCCTTCACTCCCAGAGGAAGCACATCACTGATAATTTCTCTGGACATCGGATCAGGTGGCGGTGCTTCTATCGGATATTCACTGTCAAGCTTAAGGTCTTTTTCATCACAGTCAGTTACACGGCCTATTCCGTCAACTGTATGGCCTAAAAGCTCATCACCGACAGCTACCGTGAGAGGATGTCCTGTATTTTCAACTATACAGCCGACACCGACTCCCTCCACATTGTCAAACGGCATCAGAATAATATGTGAATCTTTAAATCCTACCACCTCAGACATGACATAATCCCTGCGTTCCTTGTCAAGAAAAATCATGCAAAGATCATTGAGCTTAGCCTTGGGACCAATTGATTCTATCGTAAGACCGACAACCTTGTCCACCTTGCCAAAGCATTTATAGTACTCACCGCTTTTTAATTGTAAATACTTTTGTGCTACCTCTAACAATTAAAATCCCTTTCTTCCAACACTCATACAGCTATATCAGCTGCAAAGTGAGCGTATATCCTTCACCAGATTGTTGAGCTCCATATCAATTCCACAGTCAAACACTCCAAAGCTTGTCTCAATGAAGCAGCCGCTCGTGTCAAGATTTGCGTCATTTACAACCTCGATATCAATATCATTGCCTATGCGTTCCTGAATCTCAGCCAAATGCGACATCATAAACTTATAGTTTGAATGAGCTACATGTATACGAAATTCTTTGCCCACCTCGATATTTGACATGGTATTTTCAACCAGATGAAACAAGATATCCTTTTTATCATCGAACTGTATTTTAAAGACCTTGTTAAAAACCTGAATTATTGCATCTATCAGATCTGATTCAAGCTCCTTTGAATAAGCATCATATTTTGATTTCAAAGAGCTTTCTTTATCTGAAAGCTCCTGTCTTAAAGATATTTCTTTTTCGTCAAACTCTCTCTGACACTCAGCCAGACCATCCTCATAGCCCTTTGACTTGTTATCAGCATATAGAATCTGTGCACGTTGTTTAGCCTCATCTAAAAGTCTTGAGGCCTCTGCCTTTGCTTTGTCCAATATGCTATCAGCCTCAAGCTTTGCTTCCTCTAAGAGCCTTTCCTTCTCAGCTGAAACATCTATTTCTGTGACTACAGCAGTATTTATGCCATCATTGAAGCCGCTCTCCTGCGTGTCCGGACTTAGCGATTTTGTTTTTTCTAAGCTGCTCTGTGCATCAGATGATATGCCTGTATAACTATCAGCGGGGCGACTTATGGAGTCGGCAAAAATCTGCTTTATCATGGAATTGCTATTTATCACACGGACATTTTTATCTTCTCCGGCAACACGATACTGCTTTAATATATTAGACAACTATATCATCACCTCCGCCTCTTGAAATGACAATATCACCCGAATCCTCAAGCTTTCTGATAACAGCAACTATCTTTTGCTGCGCCTCCTCAACATCCTTCATACGTACAGGTCCCATGAAATCCATATCCTCTTTTATCATAGCGGCAAGTCGTTTTGAAAGATTCCTAAATATGACATTTTGTACTTCCTCTGTAGAACTCTTAAGTGCAAGCTCAAGATCCGCATTCTCCACATCGCGGAGCACTCTCTGGATAGACCTGTCATCCAGGAGAAGGATATCCTCGAATACAAACATCTTCTTTCTGATTTCTTCTGCAAGCTCAGGTTCATCAACCTCAAGTGACTCCATAATACGCTTTTCTGTAGCACGGTCTACACTGTTTAATATATTGACAATAGAATCTATGCCACCGACAATTGTATAGTCCTGATTGACAAGAGATGAAAGCTTTCTCTCCAGCACTCTCTCGACCTCCTTTATGACATCAGGTGATGTTCTGTCCATCTGGGCGATACGTCTGGCAACATCAGCCTGCTTTTCCGGAGGCAAAGCACCGAGTATCATGGCAGCCTGTGAAGACGACAGATAAGAAAGAATCATGGCTATTGTCTGAGGATGCTCGTCCTGTATAAAATTAAGCAGCTGTGCAGGCTCAGTCTTTCTGACAAACTCAAATGGTCTGACCTGTAATGATGCTGTAAGCTTGGAAATAACTCCCTGAGCCTTTTCACTGCCAAGAGCTTTTTCAAGGAGCTCCTTGGCATAGCCGATGCCGCCCTCAGCAATATACTGCTGCGCGAGACACACCTGATAATATTCATCCAAAACAGATTCTTTATCCTGCGGAGAGACGCTTCTGGTGTTTGCTATTTCGAGTGTCAGACTCTCTATCTCATCTTCCTTCAAATGCTGGAAGATGGCTGAAGCCTTTTCAGGTCCAAGTGTAATTAAAAGAATAGCAGCTTTTTGTAAACCACTGTAATCATCTATCATATGTAACTACTCCCAATCCTCATTAAGCCAGTTACGCAACAGCTGCGCAGCCGCTTCGGGATTTTCATCAACAAATTTTTCTATCAGAAGACGTGTCTCCGTCTTCTCGTTATATCCAATATCCTCAAGAGGCTCATTATTCTCAGCAGTCTGTTCTAAAAGAGAATCTACAGACAGCTCCTCCTCTTTTGGCTCTTCCTCACTGCTTCTTGTGCTCTTAAATACCACAAAGCCAAGCAGTGCAAAAATAAGGACAGTGATTGCAATCTGTAAAATATCACTCAACGAACGCACGCCAGATGCCTTGTCAACAAACTCCGGCTGCTCATATACAAGGAATGAAATCTGTGAGATACCTGTTGCATTCTGCACGGAAGTTACAAGATCCTGGTCTACATCCGTCACCTTGACCGGATCTGCATGCTTTGCTTTGTATTCCTCCCAGCTTGTATCCTTGAGCTTTCCGTTCTTTTCAAGAGTGCTTTCATCATATACCTTATACCTGGTGGCAACTACGGTAATTGAAGATGAATCATACTTGATTGAGCCTCCATCGTTTTTACTTGTAGTGATTTTTTCATCATTTAAATACTTTTTGTCGTTATCTGTAATTGACGACTCTGATGGAGTGCCATCCTGTGTAGTGTATGTAGTATCATCGCTGTTTGAATCAGTTCCGGGAACCGCAGCCTGACCATTGGTTGCATCCGACTGGTAATTCGACTCACTGTCCAAAAGACCTGTATCGGTCTGTCCATCAGGCAAAGTGTAATTTTTCTGGGCTGTTTCAGTCTTACTGAAATCTATGTCCAGATTCATGCCAACTTCAATATTCGAGAAAATATTTGAGCTCTCTAAGGTCTTTTTGACTTCATTTTTCACCTGCTCCTCCAGCTTTTGCTTATAAGAAAGCTGTGATGTCGCAAGACCTGCCGAGGTATCGGAATCTCCGCCCGAGTAAAGTACATTGGCCTTTTTGTCGATGATAGTAATGCCCTTTGTGGTATCGTTTCCAAGAGCTGTTGCAACAAGACGTGCTATTGCGTAGGCCTGATCATCTGTAATCGAATCCTTAAGTCCAAGAGTGACAGCCGCAGTTGCCTCCTCTTTTGATTTAAGAATGGTACCATCCTTGTCAGGCATAGTGATATCAACGCTTGCTTCATTTACGTATGACTGTTTTTCCAGATGATCCTTAAGCTTATCCTCCAGATACACCTGATACTTTTTCTGCTTATCAGCCTCGGTTGTTGAGAAGCTGCCGTCTGTGACATTGTCTATCGAGTACGCCTGCGCAGGGATGCCGTTATCACCCAGTGCCATAATGGCATTTACCTCATCTGATTTATTGACAAAAAACACAAGCTTGCTGTCCACCTCATAGCTTATATTGTTATCTTCAAGTACTCCCTTTATTGTGGAAGCCTCTGATGCACTCTGTGCCTCGACCAGCTCAACCTGTGTAGGTCTTGATATGACTACGCCAAGTATTACAAGAGCCACTATAACCACAGCTACTATGCTTATGAGCACGGAGCGCTGCTTAGTATTGAATTTTTTCCACCATGCAGTTATTTTATCCAAAATAGCCTTTAAACGTTCTGGCATTTTCTATTACTCCTTATATTGACATCTGCATAAGTTCTTTGTATGCGTCAATTATTTTATCCCTGACAGCAACAGTGTACTGCAATGCCACAGCCGCCTTTGTTTCCGCAACAAGCAGATCATGTGTATTATCAGACTCGCCAAGTGCAAATCTCACTTCCTCCTGCTCAGCTGCATTCTGCAGATCATTTGTCTCACCGATGCTTCCCATGGCAGCAGAAAGTACATCAGAAAATGAATCAGTCTTGTCAGTTTTCGTAAGAGAGGTATTATTAAAAAAAGATTTAATATCTCCTGTTGAAATTCCATTAATGTTTGAAATATCCATCAAAAAAGCTCCTTTATGTATGTATCAGCCGGCTATTTGCCTATTTGTAAGCCATTTTGTGCCATTGACTTGCTTGCCTCAAAGGCAGTTGCATTGGCTTCATATGCACGTGTGGCATCTATCAGATTGGTCATCTCTGTGACTGTATTGACATTTGGATAAGAGACATAACCATCTGCATCAGCATCAGGATTTGATGGGTCATACTCCTTGATAAAATCAGTAGAATAATCTGATGTCACGCTGCTTACCTTTACACCGTTTCCAACAGCGGCCTTCTTTGATGAAGAGTATATCTGTGAAAAAGGTGTGACATTTTTCTCGGAAAAAGTCACAATCTTTCTACGGTACGGTGTGCCTTCCTTTGTGGACGTAGTGTTTACATTGGCAATATTCTGTGCAATGATATCTGTCCTGAAGCGTTCAGCCGTCATGCCGGACGCACTTATATTAAAAGCTTGAAATAATCCCATATCATTAAACCTCCATAATTACTACAGCACGCTCTTCATTCGTGAAAACTGCGAGCTTATGCTGCTTGTAAGTGCTTCATACTTAATCTGCTCAGACGCAAGCTCGACATTTTCAGTGTCTATATCCACGTTATTGCCATCCATCCTGTATGAATAATTGGAATGGTCTGTATATACATTGGCCGTCAGCTTTGAGGTATCAAGCTCACTTATTTTTTTATCAAGCGACTGATGCTTGCATCTGCCAAGCTCCTGTGACAGTACCCCCTCAAAATTTAAATCCTTGCGCTTGTAGCCCGGGGTATCCACATTCGATATATTGTTTGCAAGTATAGCTTCTCTTTGGTAGCTTGCATCAGCCGCTTTGGTCAATACATTGACATAATCAAAGGCTGTTGAGTTTATCATAAATATTCCTCCAATACACTTTTTGCATATTATAAAAAATACTATATAAGTACTCTAATATATATATTATAAAGTAAAATCGACAAAACACAAGATGTTTTTGTTGTTTTTTACATTATATTGTATTTTTTGTCGACAGACGCACTATATATATGCCGAAAACATAGAAAAGACCTATGTTCTTTCAAACATAAGTCCTTAAAATATACTTAAATTTATTTACTTGTTTTTATTTCGGATTCTGTCAAGCTCATCAAAAACTACATCGTTTACTACTTTGATATATGTGCCCTTCATGCCGGATGAGCGTGATTCGATAACGCCTGCACTCTCAAACTTGCGAAGGGCATTTACGATTACCGAGCGGGTAATGCCTACTCTGTCGGCTATTCTGCTGGCAACAAGTATACCCTCATTGCCGTCAAGCTCATCAAAGATGTGAAGAATAGCCTCAAGCTCAGAATAAGAAAGTGTATTGATAGCCGAACGGACAATCGCTACCTTTCTCTTTTCCTCTTCATTCTCCTCATTCACGGATCTCATCATCTCAAGCCCAACCACTGTCGTGCCATACTCTGTAAGAATGATATCGTCAATGTCATACTCTCTGTCACTTCTGTACTCAAAAAGAGTTCCAAGCCTCTCGCCGGCTATATCAATCGGTGTGATAATAGCCTTGTACATTCTTGTATCTTCACCAAAGCCAAGTGTCTCGAGGTTTACATTTTCCTTTGTTGAAAGTATGCCAAGAAGTCTTTCATTGAGCTCAGTGTCAATATAGCCACCAACCTCATCTACTATCAGTTCATGAAGCTCATCCACGCCTTTGCAGATACTTGAGCCAAGCACCTTGCCCTTTTTGCTGATTACAAGTATGTCTGAGTCGAGCACCCCGGTGAGCACCTGACATATATCATTGAACACAACCTTTGATGAATTGTTGTTGTGAAGAAGCTTATTAATCTTACGTGTCTTATCTAATAATTGTACTCCCATTAATTGTTATTCCTCTCTTTCGGGCTTTTTATCTGTTACGTAGCCGCACTGCTCATCTGCGCAGGCAATCTTGTTTCCCTTTATAATCATATATCCTCCACAACGAGGGCATTTTTCTGCAACTGGTCTGCCCCAGCTCATAAAATCACACTCAGGGTTGTCAATACAGCCATAGTATTTTCTTCCCTTCCTTGTTTTCTTAAGCACAACATCCTTACCGCATTTAGGGCAATTGACGCCGATTTTTTCAAGATAAGGCATAGTGAATCTGCAGTCAGGAAATCCCGGACATGCCAAAAACTTGCCGTGAGGTCCGTATTTTATAACCAGATTGCGTCCGCACTCAGGGCAGATTTCATCTGTCACCTCATCATGTATTGTAACCTTCTCAAGCTCATTTTCAGCCTTGTCGATTGCATCTTTAAGATCAGGATAAAAATTCTCAACAACTGTCTTCCAGTTAACCTTCCCCTCTGCTACCGCATCTAAAAGTGACTCCATATTGGCTGTAAAATGCTCATCGACAATAGTAGGAAATGATTCCTTCATAATAGAATTAACAACCTCTCCTATCTCTGTCACATAGAGATTTTTACTCTCCTTGGTAATATAGCGTCTGGCAAGTATTGTAGATATTGTTGGAGAGTAGGTACTCGGACGTCCTATTCCAAGCTCTTCAAGCGTCTTTACCAAAGAAGCCTCAGTGTAATGTGCCGGGGGCTGGGTAAAATGCTGCTTAGGCAAAAGCTCCTCAACTGTAAGAAGCGATTCTTCTGTCAGAGGATTTTTAAGAACAGGCTGCTTTTCTTTCTTTGCATCGTCTGCGGCAGTATATGCAAGCTCAAAACCATCAAATAACAGTCTTGAGGTAGCAAAGCTGAATACATAATCTCCGACTGAAAGCTTTACTGTAGTAGTCTCGTACTCGGATTTTGCCATACGGCTTGCAGTAAAACGCTTCCAGATAAGCTGATAAAGCCTGAACTGGTCTCTCGACAGTGACTCCTTAATCTCAGAAGGCACTCTGTTTATATCAGTTGGCCTGATTGCCTCATGGGCATCCTGGATATTTTTGCTGCTCTTCTTTGTTCCCTCACCGGTGGAAAGATATTTGTCTCCATAGCTTTTTGAAATAAAATCCTTTGCCATGGCCTCAGCCTCATCTGATACACGCACAGAATCGGTACGCAGGTATGTGATGATACCTACCGTACCCTGTCCCTTTATGTCTACTCCCTCATAGAGCTGCTGAGCTATACGCATTGTCTTTGAAATCGGAAAATTCAAAGCCTTTGAAGCCTCCTGCTGCAAAGTACTGGTCGTAAAAGGAAGCGGAGCTTTATTGCTGCGCTGTCCTTTTTTGATATTTTGCACTTTGCAATCCTTTCCATTTATTTCGTTAAGCACCTTATCCATCTCTTCCTTTGAGGAAATGGCTATCTTATTGTCGCCCCTGCCGTATAGCTTTGCAGTGATCGGCTTCTTCTCACCCTCCACATCAACCGTGGCATCAAGGCTCCAGTACTCCTCTGGGATAAATGCATTGATTTCATCCTCCCTGTCACAGATAATGCGAAGTGCAACAGACTGCACTCTTCCCGCACTAAGCCCTCTCTTAACCTTGGCCCAAAGCAGCGGACTGATTTTGTAACCTACTATACGATCCAAAACTCGTCTGGCCTGCTGTGCGTCCACAAGATCCATATCTATTTTTCTTGGATGCTTTAATGATTCCTTGACAGCATTCTTCGTGATCTCATTAAAGCTGATACGGCTGACATCCTTGCCCTCAAGTTTAAGTGCGTGAAGCAGATGCCATGAGATGGCTTCTCCCTCACGGTCGGGATCGGTTGCGAGATATATCTTATCGGCCTTCTTAGCCTCCTTGCGAAGCTTAGCGAGTATTTCACCCTTTCCGCGGATTGTGATATATTTTGGTTCAAAATCTCCGTCCACATCTATTCCAAGGCTGCTCTTTGGCAGATCCCTCACATGACCGTTTGATGCCATTACCTCATAGTTCTTTCCCAAGAATTTCTTTATAGTCTTTACTTTTGCAGGCGACTCTACGATAACCAGATATTTAGCCATTATAAACTCCTTATATAGTAATTTGGAATTGTCTCCTTAACAAATCCTTTTTGTATAAGATCTTCTAACACTTCAAATAGTTCCGATAATTCATACGGCACTTTTTGAGACAATGTCCCGATTGCGATAGGACAAAAATCGAGTAAACTATACACCAATGCTTCTTTTTTATCAAGTATATTTTTTCTGAAATCCATCTGTGTGCACTCTGTAAACCCAGTCATTGTAATGTCTGAGACAAATTCATCAATATTATAAATAATGCCTGCGCCCTGCTTTATCAGGCTGTTGCAGCCGTAGCTTAAGGTGTCGGTGATACGCCCCGGAATGACATATACGTCCTTTCCCTGCTCCATTGCAAAATCAGCCGTAATCAGTGAACCGCTTCTCTTTTTTGCCTCAACTATAACTACTATATCGGATAACCCGGAAATTATTCTGTTTCTCATCGGAAAAAACATCTTTTGCGGGTCGGTGCCCGGCATAAGCTCGCTGATTATGCCTCCGGAGAGCTTTATTTTATCATACAGAAAGCGGTTCTCTTTCGGATAACAGGTGTCTGCTCCGGAGCCAAGAACTGCATATGTATTCCCACCAGCCTCCAGACACCCCATATGGGCATCTCTGTCTATTCCTCTTGCCATGCCGCTGATTATCTGTATCCCCTGCCTTGAAAGTGCTGCTGCCAGTACCTTTGCCACCTCGCAGCCATATGCGCTTCTGCCCCGTGCTCCGACTATAGCGACACTTTTTCTTGATTTGTCTGGAAGAGCACCTATGTAAAAAAGACTATACGGCGGATTATGTATATTTCTAAGCTTGTCCGGATAAGCCTCATCCTCCATTGTTACAAAGCCGATATCCTTCTGCTGAAATAATATCCACTCCTTCTCTACGTCATAGGAAGCTCTTGATTCAAGGATTATTTTTCTGTCATCATCTGTGAAAAACAAAATATCAAAAAGCTCATTCTTTGGCATAAAAAACAGCTTTTCTGCCGTTATACTGCAATCATGCAGAAGCTTTTTCTTCGCATTGCTTATATCTGTAAGGCTTGTAAGCCAGTATTTGAACTTCATGATACAGCACCTCCCCAGAACTTCTCATTGATGCTTCTGTAGCATATAGCTTCGTTGAGATGCTTTGTCTTTATGTTTTCACAGCCGTCCAGATCAGCTATTGTACGCGCAACCTTAAGTATCTTGTGGTATGTGCGTGCTGTCAGTCCAAGCTTGTCAAACATATTTTCCATGTAGCTTTTCTCTCGACTGCCGAGGAAACAGTATTTTTCCAGCTTGTCAGTTGATATTTTCGAATTATACGAAAAGCTCTCACCTTTAAACCTTTCTTTTTGAAGCTCGTGGCAGTGCATAACACGCTTTCTTATGTCCGCAGATGATTCATTGGATGTAGTACTGTTTATATCCTCAAAGCTAAGCGGTGACGCCTCCACACATATGTCAATTCTGTCTATTATAGGCTGTGAGACCTTATCAAAATATCTGCGCAGAGTCGGCTCTGAGCAGCGGCACCTTTGCATATCGGGATAATAGCCGCAGCTGCATGGGTTCATCGCACCAAAAAGCAGAAAATTAGCCGGATAAGTCACGTTTCTGCCGGCTCTTGAAAGCCTGATGCAGTGCTCCTCAAGCGGAGCCCTGAGCAGATCCAGCAGGCCGCCCTTAAACTCAGCGAGCTCATCCAAAAACAAAACGCCATTGTGTGCAAGCGATATCTCGCCCGGATTAATTCTCGTTCCTCCGCCGATTAATGCGGCCTGGGTGACGGAATAGTGGGGATTTCTGAATGGCCTGTTGTCTCTTAAGGAGCTGTCATTGTCCAAAAGACCGCAGATACTGTATATTTTTGACAGCTCAAGCCTCTCATTTTCACTAAGAGGAGGCAGAATGGACGGCATACGCTCTGCTATCATTGTCTTGCCTGCACCGGGAGGTCCGACAAGCAGTATATTGTGCATACCACCCGCAGCCACCTCACATGCTCTTTTAATAAATTTCTGTCCGTTAACATCACAAAAATCGGCGTATTTTTCATCCATTTGCAGCTCATGTGCCATGCCGGTTTTCTGACACGTAAATGCTGCCTCATCAAACTGTGCAATTACATCATTTAAATGGCTTATCCCAAATATTTTTGCACCGCAGACGAGTCTGCCTTCATTTTCATTCTGCTTTGGAATAATAAACTTTCCAATGCCTTTGTTGTACTCATCAAATACAATCGGCAGAATACCGCTGACCGGCAAAATTTCACCGTTTAAATTTAGCTCGCCTGCAAGTGTGCAGTCCTTTATGCTATCAGCGTCAATCACCCCCATAGCTGTTAAAATAGCAACAGCTATAGGCAGATCAAAGCCTGTTCCGGTCTTTTTAATATTTGCAGGCGATAGATTTACTGTGATACGCTTGGCAGGCAAAATAATGCCAACGCTGTGCAGCGCTGTTTTAACACGCTCCTTTGCTTCTCTCACCTCTGAGGTAAGATTTCCAACCATATCAAAAACAGGCATACCGGTTGAAATATCAACCTCCACCTGTACCGGAATCGCACTGATTCCATCCAAAACAGCCGTTCTGACTGTACTGTACATATATACTCCTATTCCAATTGGGGTAAATGCATAGACAAATGCACAAAAGACATGGCTCTATGATAACATATTTTTGCCTTTTGTAAACACCTATTCGAGCAGTTTTCGTAATTTTTTCAAACCGGCCCTTTCAATTCTTGAAACATATGACCTCGAAATGCTGAGCGTTTTAGCAATCTGTCTCTGTGTCAGCTCTTTTTCACCGTCAAGGCCAAAGCGTTTCGTAATAATATAATATTCTCTGTCCGATAAAACGCTTCTCATATTTTGCCTTAAAATCTTAAGTGACTCAGATACCTCTATATCCGATACCACATCAGATTGTCCATTCTCAATCACATCCACCAGATGAATCTGGTTTCCCTCCTTGTCAGTGCCTATAGGTTCAAATATGGACACATCACCCCGGCTCTTTTTACGGCTTCTAAAGTGCATCAGAATCTCATTTTCGATGCATCTGATTGCAAAGGTTGCAAAACGATTTCCGTAATCAGCCTTGAATGATGACACTGCTTTTATCAGTCCTATAGTGCCTATGGATATGAGCTCCTCCATCTCATCCTCGCTTACTGCATATTTTTTTGTAACATGTGCCACAAGGCGCATATTGTGTAATATAAGCTCATCCTTAGCTTCTTTATCATTTTGAGCCACTTTTTTCAGACATTCCGTCTCACGTTCTAAACTAAGAGGTGATAAAAATGTATTCACATAGCACCCTGTCATTATTTGCTTATAATATATTATGTTCAAATCTGTATTTTGTGATATAATCTTTGCCATGAATAGAAAAATAGACTACAAAATCAATGAAAATGATACAGGAAAAACAGTAGAAGGCTTTTTGAAAGAGCATGGCTACACACATCAGGTGCTTGTCAGGCTGAAGCAGACAGACCATGGCATACTAAGAAACGGTATATGGGCCTATACAAATGAAAGGCTGTGTAAGGATGATTTAATCACAGTCCAAATTGTCGAAAACGAATGCTCGGATAATATATCACCTGTAAATCTACCTCTTGATATAGCATACGAAGACGATGATATCATCGTAATAAACAAGCCGTTTGATATGCCTGCCCATCCCTCTGCCGGAAACCATGACAACACGCTTGCAAATGCGCTCATGTACTACTATGGCAGTCAGAACAAGCCGTTTGTATACAGATGCATAAACAGGCTGGACAGAGATACCACAGGGCTTACAATTGTCGCAAAGCATGCACTTGCAGGCGGGATACTTGGCAACGCTGTCGCAAAGCGTGCCATACACCGGACATACTACGCCGTATGCAGTGGGTGTACACCTGCATGCATGCGCATCAGTGCTCCGATTGCAAGAAAGGATGCTTCCACCATAGAGCGGTGTGTTGATTTCAAACGCGGTGAATATGCAGTAACCGACTTTATCAGAATCAAATATAACCCGGATAATAATTTATCGCTTGTCAAGCTAAGACTTCTTACCGGACGCACTCACCAGATACGCGTCCATATGAAGTATATCGGTTTTCCACTGATAGGTGACTTTTTATATAATCCCGACTATACATATATATCCAGACAAGCACTGCACTCAGGGCGTCTTGTTTTCACGCACCCTGTCACAGGACAAAAAATGAACCTCATATCTGATATTCCATCAGACATGAAGTCCCTGTTCTAGTTGGTTTATTTTATCCTTTTCGTATGGGATATGCCCTTTTAAAACCTCTTTTTTTATGTAGCTGTAAGTATATTCTTCTCCCTTTACAGAGAGCATGACAAGCAGATACTCAAGCATTGCTTTTGTATCGGGATGAATCATGTAGTGATCCACGCTTTTTTCATAGTATTCCAGTGCACTTTTGTCGGTGTACTTTTCTTTCTGATAGTTTTTTGAGGCGCTTACACGGTCTATAAACATCTCGCAGACATACCTTATGGGCATTTTCATGCCCTCCATTTTTGTATGTGTTTTATCGTCCCCCGGCTTTGAAACAGCATAGTCAATCCAGTACTCCAGGTGATGCTTATTGCGTCCCTTGTGATGAAGCCACGCAGATGAATAGCCCCTGTCGGCTCTCTCCGCATTATTCGGGCTCATATACCCCTTGTAATACCTGCAGCCGACGAGAAATTCAGTTGGTGAATATTTTGACATGTCATGAAGAAGTCCCTGTTTATAAAGCCCTATCCTAAAGCACCCCTGCATGACTAAAATCTTGTGATGTGTAATTGTTATAAAATGCCTTATTGCTTTCATATGTCTATCTGCCTATGAGGATGTATACCGACTGCGGTGAGACATCTGCATACTGCTGGTTTTCACACAGCACCGGAGTGTCATAAAACGGTTCTTTGAGCGTAGAATCGCAGACTTTATACCATTTCATTCCTTTCTTTAGCTTAGGAAGAGCTAACTTCTCCCTGGATGAATAAAAATTGTAAGCTACGTATACATAGTCTTTATTCACTTCATTGTAATCCCCACAGTACATCACACCTACACATAGCTTTGTGGCGTCACACTCGCCTATCCAGGCATTCTTGCAGTGGTAGGATAAATCAGGATACCCAACAGCCTTGTAATCGCTGAATTTAAACGGCTTTGGACAGGAAATAACAGGATGCTCATCCCTGAATTTGATAAGTCTGGTTAAGAACCTGATGTTTTCCCTTCTGCTCTGCTCATTTGACCAGTTCACCCAGCCTGTAGGGTTGTCCTGACAGTAAGCATTGTTGTTGCCATCCTGTGAATTACAGATCTCATCACCTGCCATAATCATAGGCACTCCCTGTGCCAAAAACAATAGAAGCATGGCATCCTTCCACTTAAGTTTTCTTATCTCACGGATAAACCTCTTTCGCGAAGGACCCTCACAACCGTAATTATTGCTGAAATTCCATGAAGGACCATCAGCATTTTTCTCACCATTGGCCTCATTGTGGCGGTCATTGTACATGAATAAATCGCTCAGGGTAAAGCCGTTATTGCTTGATATATAGTTTATAAATCCGACATTCTCTCCCTGCTTTTTCTGCTGGTTTAAAAGCTCATACATATTGCAGTTGATATGGTTTAACATCATACGCGCCGCAAACTGGTACTCCTCCTTGTCAATATAGAGATTTTCATATGTCCTGTTTTGCGGTACAACCGACATATCAAAGCCATCATAGAGTATCTTTGTCCGGCTAAGGAGAGCATCCTGCACAATCGCAGTAACAGGCAGCCTGTCCCCAAGCAGCTTAAAACCATCTACATGAAAGCTCATGACCCAGTATCTGAGCGCATCGAGTATCAGATTGTGGTCAGTTCTGTCTGGAAAATACATCTCTACGATACATTCCATGCCATTTTTGTGCAGCCTTTCAACTAGACGCCTAAGCTCATTGGAGGCATCTGAAGCGTCACTGGCATATGATGCTTTTACGGCAAAATAATTGCCGGAGGTATAGCCCCAAAAATTGACCTTGTCATTTTCTGTATGCACACTTTGCTCATCCTTTAAGGAATACTTCGGCTTTGCATATTCCGGAATATCGTGCTTTACAGGGATTGTCATTTCTTCAAACTCGTATACAGGCATGAGAAGAATTGAAGTAAAGCCTAATTTCTTGATGTAATTTATTCTGTCCGATACAGCCTCAAAGGTGCCCTTATGCTTTTTGTTCCCTGAAACATCCATGGAAAAACCTCTAACATGCAGCTTATACAGCTTCATCCGGTCCCTGGTTATCTCAGGAAAGCTGTCATATTTCCAGTCAAAATCACTACTGTCTATCCCGCAGGCTATTTCGTAGCCATTATCACTTCTTGTTTTATCATTCCATTTTTCTCTGCCGAAAATTCTTGTGGCATAGGGATCTATGCACCTTTTTCCATTAATTCTAAAATAATATGCATACTCATTCCCGCAAAAGCCATGAAGTCTCACAGAGTAAAGTGAGCCTGTCGAATACTCGGCAGGTATATCAATCACACAGGCAGTATTTCCCGATTTATCAAGTAAAACAATGCTGCATTCATCCTCTTTTTCTGCTGCAAAGGTGAATACTGCACTATCCCCCTCAATATAAGCACCTGTTTTTAAAAAGTTTCCCTTTGTTAGTCGAAAATTCATGCAACACCATCCAATCAATAATTCTAGTATTTATTTATTATACTAGTTTTGACTTTTTTTGTATAGAATAATTTGATATAATATAATAGTTACTTTAGATTACTATAAAGAAAGAGGTACAATATGGCAGAAAAAGCAACACCTGTTACACCTGATGAGGCAGACGATATCCGCGTAACACTTGATCTGGACAACGGAAGTGTCGAATGCAAGATTATCACCATTTTTGATGCAGATCACAAGGATTACATAGCTCTTCTACCGTTAGACAAAAATGGCAACGAGAATGAGAGTGGAGAAGTGTATCTGTATCGCTATTTCGAGGACGAGGAAGGTCTTCCGAGAATAGAAAACATCGAATCCGACGACGAGTACGAGGCTGCTGCCGACAGATTCGATGAGCTTTTGGATGACGAAATGTTTGATGATATTTAATCATCTCTACTATTATTTTGTCTAGGCTCTTTACTTTCACGGACAAACCTGGAGGCTTGGGCTGATTTATCGTTTACCGACTTGACCGAGTAAACAGACAAGCTTGTCTTGGCACGGGTCATGCCGACATAAAACAGCCTTCGCTCCTCCTCTATGTCCTTTTCAAGCACAGCCTTTTTATACGGCATTATCCCTTCATTTGCATCAATTATATACACGTTTTCAAATTCAAGCCCCTTTGAGCTGTGAAGGGTTGCAAGTGTCACGGCATTAGGGTCACTTTCTTTCGATAAAGCCATAAGCTTCATCTGCTTTGTATATTCCCTTATATGCTCATACCACTCTTCATATGTAGCAAAGCCCTTGGCTCCTGACTGGATTTCATCCAGTATATCAAACAAATCCTCTTTATTTATATTTCGATACTCGGCATATTCAGCTAAAAAGTCGTCATAGCCAATCCCTCTTCTGATATAGTTTATGCTGGCATATGGATTCATCCGGCTTATAAGCTTCATGTCATACTCAAGCTTTTCTATCCGCTCAGCTATCCACGGCTTCTCATCAAACAGCTTAATCCACTCATCAAATGCCACAGTTGCATCACACAGGCTGTCTCTTGACAGATACCGCTTAGGTCTGTTCATAATCTGCAAAAAATCAGCTCTGTCTCTGCTGCCTCCTGCAATTCTTTGGTATGTAAACAAATCTCTGGCAATCCAGTGCTCATATATATTAGGTATATTATCCTTGGTTTTGAATGGGATATTATAGCTCATAAGCTGCTCTATAAGCTGTCTTGGCTGGGTATTTGTCCTGAAAAGCACCGCAAAGTCGCTGAATACAGCTCCCGCCTTTATCTTTTTATCTATATCGCGTATAAGAAAGATATTTTCGTCTCTTCTGTTTTCAAAATCAGCAAACGTAACAGGCGCCTTTGACTTGCTTGCCGCAATGATTTTCTTATCAAATCTCTCCCTGTTGTGCGAGATGAGATTCAGCGAGGCCTCCACTATATATCTGCCACATCTGTAATTAGTATCTAAAAGGATTCTTTTTGCATCCGGATAGTCCTTCTCAAACCCAAGCATTATCTCAGGCTTTGACCCTCTGAAGCGGTATATTGACTGGTCATCATCTCCTACAATAAACAGATTGTTCTGTGGAGCGGCAAGCATTTTTATAATCTCATACTGCAGACGGTTAATATCCTGAAACTCATCAATCAGTATGTATTTATACTTGTTCTGCCACAATGCCAGTATATCAGGTCTTTCCTTAAACAGCTCATAAGTATACGAGAGCATATCATCAAAATCAATAAGCCTGTTTTCCTTAAGCCTTGTCTCATATTTTTTATATATATCCCTGAATATTTCCTCACCACACACTCCCGAGTAGAAATTTTCTATATCAATGCGGCTGTTTTTAATCAGACTGATTTCAGCAAGTAAATTGCCTATAAACTCATTCTCATCCTTGTATTCAAGGCGGTAGTAGGATAAAATTTCCCTGATAAAGCCGTATCTCACAGACTCATCAGCAATATTGGCACTTGTAAAGCGATATGCATATTTGAGTATCGTAAAAAAGACAGCATGAAAAGTACCAAAAGATACGTTCACCCTCTCGTCTTTCATCAGTGAATTAAAACGCTCCTTCATCTCATTTGCAGCAGCCTTGGTAAAGGTGATAACTAAAATCTCAGAAGGCTTCACATGATGCTTTGTTATTAAATTTTTAGTCCTGTGTGTGATAACTGCGGTCTTACCGGAACCCGGTCCTGCTAAAACAAGCATAGCGCCATCCTTGTGTTCGATGGCGCCAAGCTGGGCTTTGTTAAAATTCATAAAATACCCTTTGTTAATAGATTAGTTATTAGAAAGCTTTTCTATGCCTTTCTTAATTCTGGCTATAGACTCCTCTTTGCCAAACACCTCCATAAGCTCTGTAGCTCCGCCCGGTGTCATCTGCTTGCCTGAAACAGCGGTACGGATTGGCCACATAACATAGCCTATCTTATAGCCCTTTTCTGTAGCATATGCCTTAAGAGTCTCAAAAAGTGCATCATTTGAGAAATCATCACAGCTTTCAAGAATAGGAACTACATCGTTTAATACCTCAAGTGATGTCTCTGGGTTTGTCTTCATCTTCTTGTGAGTATACATTGCAATATCATAATCCGGAAGCTCTTCAAAGAAATCAATATGTTCCTTGATATCAGGGAATATCTCAATACGTGTCTGAACCATTCTTGCTATCTTCTTAAGGTCATAATCCTTTGTGACAACCTCCTTAATGTATGGCAATGCCATCTCATAGAATTTGTCAAAATCAAGCTTCTTTATATACTCTCCGTTCATCCATTTAAGCTTTGTGAAGTCGAATACAGCAGGTGATTTGCTCATATGATGATAATCAAACTTCTCAACAAGCTCAGGAAGTGACATGATCTCCTGATTGTCTGAAGGGCTCCAGCCAAGAAGCGCTACAAAGTTTACAATAGCCTCTGTAAGGAATCCCTGATCCAGTAAATCTTCAAAGGATGAGTGACCACATCTCTTTGAAAGCTTATGATGCTCCTCATCTGTGATAAGCGGACAGTGTACATATACAGGTACATCCCATCCAAATGCCTCATAAAGTCTGTTATACTTAGGGGATGATGAAAGATACTCGTTTCCTCTGACTACATGTGTGATGCCCATCAGGTGATCATCTACTACGTTTGCAAAATTGTATGTAGGATATCCGTCAGATTTGATAAGAATCATATCATCAAGCTCTGCATTATCTACTGTGATATCTCCGTAAATCTCATCCTCAAATGTGGTTGTGCCCTCTGTAGGGTTGTTCTGTCTGATAACATATGGCTTGCCGGCCGCGAGATTTGCCTCAATCTCCTCCTTTGACAGGTGTAAGCAGTGTTTATCATATATAGAGATTTCCTTTCCTGCAACAGTTGTTTTAAGACTGTCAAGACGCTCCTTGTCACAGAAGCAGTAATATGCCTCTCCCTTGTCAATAAGTTCCTTTGCATACTTCATGTAGATACCCTGTGCCACACGCTCACTCTGCACATATGGACCGCATCCGCCATCCTTGTCAGGTCCCTCATCATGGAAAAGTCCAGTCTCTTCGAGTGTCCTGTTTATAATATCAACAGCACCCTCCACCTGGCGTACCTGATCTGTATCCTCTATACGGAGAATGAAATCACCGCCCTCATGCTTTGCAATCAGGTAAGCATACAGTGCTGTTCTTAAATTTCCTACATGCATTCTTCCTGTCGGGCTTGGTGCAAATCTTGTTCTAATCTTACTCATTTTAAAATGTGCTCCTCTATATTAATATTTTTTAGTCATTTTTCAATTTGAAATTATATAACAATATGGAAATTTTATCAATCCTCAGATTGAACTTCCATATCAAGCTCTGCGATTTTATTTAAAATTCTGTTTACCTCGTGGATTCTGTCACCAAGCTCGCTCCTATGTGATAAAATCTCTCGTCTTAGCCTGGTTATAGTCTCCACATTGCAGGACATCCTGCCCCTTAATTTTTGTCTCCTGACTATAAGTTCATGCTTCTGCTCAACCATCTCCTTGTGATCCACAATAGCGTTTGTGTAGTTGAGCCATACTCTGGCATCGTAGAAGTCATTTTTACTAAGCACCGAAACAAGCTTTTTGCTGTTGTATTCCAGATCCTCGTTTGTCCTTCTGAAGCGCTCCTTGTCTTTTACAGCGAGAAGATACTGCTCATAGTTGTATACAAATTCCTTTGAATTCTTCACATGATACTTCTCGTATGTGTAGTCAACAGCATTTTTTATACTTACATACTTGATCTTCACTCTGTTTTCAAGAGCTACTGCTTTATTTTTGGATGCTGCAGCGCTTTTTACTTCATCTGAATAGCTTTGATATGTCAAAAGCACAAACGAGCCTGCAACCGCTGAAAGAAGTGCCCCGATAAGCATAAAGATAGTGGTATCGGCTCCATATACAATCTGCATCAGCGTGCATACAGCTACCACTACAGCAAAAAATACCACTAAAAGCACTGCGTACACCCTAAATGCCCGCTGTCTGCTTTTGGCATATTCACCATCTATATCGAACTGCACTTTTTCTCCCTCGAGATACCTCAGGTCTTTATTAATTACATCCAGACTGCTTTCGTTTTTTTCAAGACGCTTTATTGCCCGCGGAATCTCATCCTCCAGCTGCTGCATCTGCGCATACTGGCTGTCTGATATGCGGTTTTTGGTCTTTAAAAAATCACTTCTGGTCTTTTCGAGTGTCAATATGTTTGCAGCCGCATCATTCATGGTCTTTTTATCTGTCTCTGACATATTTTCCATCCTTTCTATGTCAGTCAGATAATTTGTGACAAGTGCATACTCTGTTCTGTTATCCTCGAGTTCTCTGGCGGCATCAACCATCTGTTCACATATTTCAACTACATTGAACCCTTTAGTACTCTCATCCGGTATACTCTCAATATGTAATTGTGTATCATCGGTCTTTTTTCTGCGTTTAAATAACATGCGCCCTGTAATCCTCTTTGTATTTCAAAATTGTTTCTTTTTTTCTGCCCTCATCGCAACCATCTGAAGCTTCTGCATATACGCCCTTTAATACGTTGTCCAGATTATTTATTTCCTGCTCTGTAACACTATATTCCCTGACAATACGCGCATATCCTATATCGTTATTATCAAGCTTATAGGCATATAGACAAGACCACAGCGATTTTCTGTCCCCATTTTGCCTGAAAGCCTCAAGATATAAATCCGCTGCTATATCAAACAAAAACAGCTGCACATAGGCTGTAGCCAGATTGTGATATATGTTTCCGTACAATACACGCTCAGTATGCTTTGCATCCTCACATGACAGCAGCTTTTTGTATTCAAAAATTGCTGCAGTGTACTTTTTCTTCTCCATCAGTCTGTCTGCCCTGATTTTCAAGCACTCAAACTCGCTCTTTTCCTCGAGCTCCTTAAGTGCATCATGTGTGTTCTTAAGCTCCTCCTTAGTGCAGTAGCCGCTGTACTCAAGCAGCTCAGTCACAAAAGCAGACAGTCTGCCGTTTGTGGATATAATGGTTCTAAGATGCATGGCAAGCTTTGGCAGATGTGCATGGTTTTCAATCCAGGTGCACAGCTCAAGACTCATGAAGTCATCATCCAAAAGATATGTATTGTTGATTATATAATAATTAAGCTCCTCTATCGAGTAAACATTTATAGACACACCCTCTATGTAATAGGGCATGGCTGCTATAGCTTCATTACACAGTAATAATTCTCCCATATGCCCTCCTACATAGTCATCTCATAGTGCCAGACTTTGCCCGAGCTCATAAATATTTCGCCAAAGCCTAAATCCTTAATCTCTATATCTATCCTGTCATCAGATACAGGTGTCGCCGTAATTCTGATGCGTGTAGCCCTATCCGGCCTGGGCGGCATATCCGTAAGTCTTAGTGTCTCAATCTTTGCCTCCCTGCTTTTAGGAAGCTGCTTCCAGAAATCCACCTCATAAGAGCCTGAAATTATAACCTCACACTGCCCCTTGGATTCAAACCAGTTGCTTCCGGCACTGATAAGATTATAAAACGACAGTTCTCCCTTATCATGTACCTTAAGGCTCAGATTGAACTTCATCTCATTCTCGCCCATATATACAAAAGGCCATTCTGCTTCCTTATCCCTCGTGGCTGCCGCATAGCATGCCCCCTTAGTAAAGAGGTTATTGCCCATGAACACTCGTCTTCCCTTGCACAAAAGTGCAACAGACTGTTTCATCCAGCCCTCAGCAAACGTATCTCCCACGAGAAAGACCGTTGAGATAATCTGATTCTTAAAGCTCTCATTTATTATATCCAAAAAGCTTTTGTCCTTATCATTTTTATCCAGAGTATAGCTTATGCTTTCATCTATAGATACTACCTGTGGCGTTGTGCGAAGATCCCTCTTTAGGGAATAAAAAAATATACTCTCCTTTTCCTGCATAAACATCACCACATCATGAAGCCACAGTGACTTGTCCTGGTTCAGTGCAAAATAATAAAAGCTCTCCTTTCGGTCTATGACCGTAAGCTGTCTGGAATTTATGCCAAGCCTGACCGCCATGCCATAAAACATGCTCACGTTCTCCTTTGTCAGCCTGTCAACACATATAACAAGCCTGTCAAAGGATGAAGGATTACCAAGCTTGGATGGCAGTTCCATAACCTTTTTAAGAAACAAGGCCAAAAGCTCCTCTGCCATAAATGAATCATCATCAATGACTATTTTTTCACTATTCAGTGCTCTCTTAAGCAGCTGGTCAATACACACCATCTCACCGCTTTTAGAGAGTCTTCTTGCCTCATCACCATAATACCATTTGCCAATGCTCTTACGGCGTGCAAGTACAAGAGGAATCTGAAACTCCTCACTGCCCGCAACAGTGCTGACAGTCTCCGGCTCTTTCATATTCTGTTGAAAAAAACTAACCATAGCATAGCTGTCATTTAAATCTATGCCTATATAGTATGAATTGCCATTATGTCCCATTATAAATCCTCTTAAATCAGCTTAAACAGCTGCTTAGTCGCAGCATCCAGCCTTTTATATTCGTCTATATTGCTCTTTAAGGTTGTCTCATCAGACAGTGTATCTGAAATTATCATCTCATTAATCAGATTATAGCGGCTGTGATCATTGTCACCCGGTATATTGTTGCACGTAAGACGATTGCTCTCTTTCACCTCTATGCTGTTGTCATGCTCCTCAGTAATATAATACCTGATCAGCTCACCGAAAAATATGACAAATGTCTTTACATATATGCCGTCGTACATCTCAACCATATCCTCTGAATTAAACTCTTCGCCATCCTCGTCTCGGCTGTAATGCAGCACAACATGAGTCCCCGGAGTACTCTCATACTGTAAAAATGCCTTGTCATAGAGGAAATACTTCTCCAGCAGTCTGTAATCAAGCCTCGCAAAAAAATCAAAATACATATTGTTATATATATAATATTTAAGCAATGTATCTTCTATCTCAAGCTCAGCCTGAGTGATATCCGTTTTCTCAGCAAAATGCTTCAATAGGGCTAACTGGCAGGCATCATTTAATGTTCTGTTTCCAATAAATCGCTTTTCGATAATATCAAAAATAAAATCAGCCTTGCACCCGCCACTATGCAGATATCCATGTGCCACAAGAGATATATAAGCTAAAATCAGCTTTTCATTTCCGGCTCTTTTATAGTATTCCATAAAGATATCCGATATCTTTTCAGGCTCAATCTGCGTATAAACACCCTGTTCGAGAATACGCTCATCAAGCTTCATGGAAGATATTGAAAACTTATCAGCGGCATGCCACAGATTAATCAGCTCGTCTGTAGGCCCGGTATAGTTTTCACACAGGTATTTAAGCACCAGGTCACTGTATTTGCCTGTTTTAAAGGCAGATATGGCAAGCTGCACCATAAAATCATCATCTACATGCTGCACCTTAAGCGCATTCTCACACAAAACCACCTTTGATGCGGCAGCAAGCATGTCTATTCCATACTCCATGGCCATATCATATGCCTTTTCATAGAGGCGGTTTGATACAAGCATGTCAATAAGATATTTTCTTGCATCCTTTTGCAGGGTATCAAAATTAATGCTTTGCAAAAACGGCCTGACGTAATCCTCATAATCGTGAAGCTGACAATATTTTAAAATTCTGTATCCCATAACAGCTTTGTAGGAATCAGAAAAGGATTCACTATAAAATACAGGTTTAAACAGCTTCAAATCATCCTTTGTAAAATCAGAATAATCCCTTACATGCTTAAAATGTGACACTATATACTGTGGTCTGTCAGGCGAGAGGCTTATACACCTGTCAAGGTATTTCTCGGCATCCATCAGCCTCTGCAGTCTGTATGAGATGCTTTTAACATATCTATAGCCCCTTGAGTCCTCAAAAAGTATAACATAGTCGTTTGAAAACAGTTCAAAATAAGCACACTGGTCTGTAACCGGAACTATCTGAGGCTCTTTCATTTCATTCTGATATATGATAGCTCTTACTATGCGCTTATCAAATACAATAAGCTTATGGGTATATATAATATCTGAAAAAGCTGCCGACAGCTCTTCATTGATAAATCCCAACTCAAGCATATCCTCGTATAAAACAGCCAGATTGTCATCAATATGCCTAAGCTGTACCTGGTCCATGGCAAACCTGCCCATAGCTTTCCTGTACTTGTGGTAGACCTCAGGCTCTGTTTCCTTGGCAGCAATTATATTGTTGTAAAGCACTGCAAGCTTTCGGTATGGCAGCTTATTATCAAAGCTGAAATACATCTGGATGATCTTTGGCACAGGGGAAATCTGCCTGTCATTCATCGTAAGGAGATACGACTCATACAAGCCTGTCAGACGCAGCTTATTCTCGATACCCAGCTCAAACCATTTATGAAAACAGGTATCATTTTTGTGTCCCTTAATCAGGTAGCTGCATATGATGCCGACATACTCTGCCTCCGGACATATCTCATAGGCTGCTGTAAGAAGCTCATATACTCTGTTATCGAACCCGCCTGCCAGATCAACCGCCTCAAAGATTGCTCCGGCAAGCTCCTTTGTCAGAGCCTTTTCCTTTACGGCCCAGCTTAGGATGCGAAGCTCAAATACCGACAGCTCCTTTATCAGATAAGGATCCTGTGATATAAGATAATAAGCTTCAATATACAAATACGGAGACGAACAGCCTCGCAGTACCCAGTATTTTATATCTTTAAGCTTACCGGCACTGTCATCAAAATACTGATCCCTCAAAAATAAAAGTACCCAGAACAAAAGCACAGAGTCAGGATTTTCATAAAAAATCAGCTCCACTTCGTGTGTCATATTGTCAACGTATGAAGGCTCTCTCTCTAACAGCGTCATCAGATACAGATAATAGCCCCAGATTGGAGCTTTCTTATCAGGATTACTGTGCTTGAAATCATCAAGAATCCACTTAGCTTCCTGCCTTTGCCTGTTGATAATAAATGCCTGAGCCTTCATCAGCTCATACATATGCTCATCCGGCATGAGTGCATGCAGGTGGTTTAATATGCTTATAGTCTCGTTTGCCCATACCCCGGTCACTATCCGCTTCAGCCTGAAACTGGTATAAAGCTCCATGATTCCGACCATGCATTCCTTTATGTCCTTTGTCACAGCTATATCACTTATACTGCCATCATCATCTCTTACACCGGCCGTGATATCTATTGTAAAGCTCTGATATACACCATCAATATATATGCGGCCAAAATTACGTCCGGCATGCATCGCAGATGCATCGATGATATACTCATACAGATATGTTTTACCTATAAAATCATCAAGCGTTAAAACAGGCTTAGACAGCTTTATGAATTCACAATCCGTGCGCAGGCGTATCTCGGTATATCCCCAGTTATCCTTTGTTATAGTAAAGCATCCACTCTGTGGCTCTTTAGAAGCCATAAAAATCTCCTCTGACTTGTCTACACTAATGGAAACAGGCTGTTTTTTGTTTACGCCAATCAGAAACTCCTCCATATTCTGACCGGATGGTCTGGCGCAGGCAAAGCCCTCATAGGTCAGCCTCTCATATACATTGTCATAAGGAATTGTGTTTAAAAAATTGCGATTATAAAACAGATGATAAGCCTCATCCCAATTGGATGCCGCAAGCCTTGTAAAATCATCAAGGCTCTTTACAGCTCCGGTGGATGCTTCCGCATAGAGCCTTGTGATTCTTGCACAAAAAGAAAGACTGTACTCTATCTGATTGCATACAATCACAAATTTGCCCTCGCAGGTATCGCCCTCCGTAAGGCCCTTACTGTTAAATTGATAACGAATCCTGACTTTCTCGCCCTCGAAGTGCGGATTCAGACACTCCATCCTTGGATTAGTCGAATAAACTATGCCACAGATTTTTATCTGATTCGTACTTTCTATTACAAAGCTTCCCGCTTCGCTTCTTCCCTCAATGACCGAAAGGTCTATTGTCTCCTCTGAAAACGCCAAAATCGGTTTCGTGCCATTAAATCTGCCGGCAGCTATCTGCCCTATACGTGCTCGCACAATTGTTACCCCGTTTACGTTAAATGTTGATTTTTTATATACATATTATATAATGTAAATTATATACGATTTGCAATGCTGTTGCAATGCAAATAGAAAGGAAATTACAGCTAATGATAGAACAAAAGGAGCATTTTCACGGCAGTGACCTTGAAAAAATAGAAAAAATATACGGTATAAAGAAAGAAAATATTGTGAGCTTTGCAGCAAATGTCAACCCACTCGGTGAATCCGGTAAACTAAAAACTGCACTGTCTGAGCGCATTGATGCAATCACAAAATACCCTGACAGGGAGTATACTTCTCTCAGAAAGGCTATCGGCAGCTACTGCAAGTGCGATTACAATCACATAACAGTCGGAAACGGATGCACGGAGCTCATCTCTCTTTTCATTCAGATTACAGCTCCTAAAAAGACACTTCTGCTTGGTCCGACTTACTCTGAGTACGAGCGCGACTTAAGGATAAACGGCAGTGATATCTCATACTATTTTCTTAGGGAAAAGGATGATTTTAAGATTAATTCGGATGAATTTATCTCTGCAATCACAACTGATACCGACCTTGTCATCATCTGTAATCCCAACAATCCGACCGGCAGTCTTATCACACCGGATAAGCTCAAAACAATTTTAACACACTGTAAAGAGACAAATACTTATGTGATGATAGACGAGACATATATAGAGTTTGTGCCGGATGTGGATGAGCTTTCAGCAATACCTCTGACTGAATTGTTTGACAATGTGATTATATTACGCGGCACATCCAAGTTTTTTGCCACTCCGGGACTTCGCCTGGGCTATGCCATCACATCAAATTCACAAATTCTTACAGACATAAACACAAACAAAAATCCGTGGATGATTAACTCTCTCGCCGTTGTTGCAGGCGAAACAATGTTTTTGGATGAAGAATATATAGATAAAACAAGAAGCTTGATACTTTCGGAGAAAACCAGATGCAGGCAATTGATTGATAAATCACACAAATTCAAGCTTTATCCATCCTACAGCAACTTCTATCTGCTTAAGATACTTGATGAAGGCGTGGATGCACATATGCTATTTGAGCGCGCCATAAGGCAGGGCATGATGATAAGGGACTGCTCTACCTTCCCCGGGCTTGAGGAGCGGTTCATACGATTTTGTATAATGAAGCCAGAGGACAACACAAGGCTTATTAATTGCCTTACACAATGATGCTAAATGCCTTTATATAAACATAACATATAACCAAAAAGCCTCCGGAAGGATTTAATCCAGCCGGAGGCTTTTTTATAAAGTGAAACATAGAATATGCATTAAGGTCTATATTATTTTGCAGATAAGAACTCGTCAATACCTTTTGCTGCTGCTTTTCCTGCACCCATGGCAAGAATAACCGTTGCAGCACCTGTTACGGCATCTCCACCTGCGAATACACCCTCTTTTGAGGTTGCACCTGTATCCTCAGTAGCTACGATACATTTTCTCTTGTTTGTATCAAGACCTATTGTTGTAGAAGAAATAAGTGGATTTGGAGATGTACCAAGTGACATGATCACTGTATCGCACTCCATCTCATACTCAGAGCCGGGAATCTCAATAGGGCTTCTACGTCCTGATGCATCAGGTTCTCCAAGCTCCATCTTGATAAGCTTAACACCCTTAACCCAGCCATTCTCATCAACAAGAATCTCTGTAGGGTTCTCAAGGAGATCAAAGATAACTCCCTCTTCCTTGGCATGATGTACTTCCTCTTTACGTGCAGGAAGCTCTGCCTCACTACGTCTGTATACAATGTGTGTCTCTGCACCGAGACGAAGAGCTGTTCTGGCTGCGTCCATGGCTACGTTTCCACCACCTACAACTACAACCTTTTTGCCTTTTGAGATAGGAGTCTCATAACCATCTTTAAAAGCTTTCATGAGGTTATTTCTTGTAAGGAACTCATTAGCAGAAAATACACCGTTGGCCTGCTCTCCAGGGATTCCCATAAATCTTGGAAGTCCTGCTCCCGAACCGATAAATACAGCCTCAAAGCCTTCTTCCTCCATGAGTTCATCAATCTTAACTGACTTTCCGATAACTACATTTGTCTCGATTTTAACACCAAGTGCCTTGACATTCTCTACTTCTGCCGCAACAACCTTGTCCTTCGGAAGACGAAACTCCGGTATTCCGTAGCTTAATACTCCGCCGGCAGCGTGAAGTGCCTCAAAAATAGTTACATCATAGCCAAGCTTTGCAAGGTCTCCGGCACATGTAAGTCCTGCAGGACCTGAACCGATAACAGCAACCTTTTTGCCGTTTTTCTCTGCGGCTGTCTTTGGCTTGATGCCATTCTCTCTTGCTGTATCAGCAACAAATCTCTCAAGCTTTCCGATTGAGACAGGATCACCCTTGAAGCCTCTGATACACTTGCCCTCGCACTGGCTCTCCTGTGGGCATACACGTCCACATACAGCAGGAAGTGCTGATGACTCTGAAATAATCTCATAAGCCTTTGTGAAATCACCATTTTTAACCTGCTCAACAAATGCAGGAATATTGATAGAAACAGGGCAGCCCTTCATACACTGTGCATTTTTACAGTTTAAGCATCTACTTGCCTCTGCCATTGCCTCTTCTTTATTGTAGCCGTAGCAAACCTCTTCAAAGTTTGTGGCACGAACCTTTGGATCCTGCTCTCTGACAGGTACTCTCTTTAATACATCGACTTCCATTATTTGTCACCTCCGCAGTTTCCGCAGCCACCGTGATGTGTTGCGCCCTCTTCATAAGCAAGCTTAGCTCTGCCTTCCTCTGTCTTATATTGCTGCTGTCTCTTCATAGCCTGATCAAAATCAACAAGATGTCCGTCAAACTCCGGTCCGTCAACACATGCGAACTTAACCTTTCCATCCACGATCAGACGGCATGCTCCACACATACCTGTTCCATCAACCATGATTGGGTTCATTGAAACAATTGTAGGAATCTCAAGCTTCTTTGTGAGCAGACATGTGAATTTCATCATAATCATAGGTCCGATAGCTACACAGCAGTCATATGTATTGCCGGCATCAACAAGTGCCTGAAGCTGCTGGCTGCCGTTGCCGTGGAAGCCGTATGAGCCATCATCTGTACAAACATAGAGATTCTTTGCAACAGCTTTCATCTCATCCTCAAAGAAAAGGATATCCTTATTTCTAAAGCCCATGATGACATCAGCATCCACACCATGCTCTTTAAGCCACTTAACCTGTGGATATACAGGAGCTGTACCAAGACCTCCTGCGATAAATACGATGTGCTTTTTCTTTGTCTCCTCGAGGTTATCCTCCTGACAAAGCTCTGATGGACAGCCGAGTGGTCCGACGAAATCCTCTAATGAATCCCCCTCATTAAGAGCCATCATTCTCTCTGTTCCTGCACCGATAGTCTGTACTACGATAGTAACAGTCTCTTTTTCCCTGTCATAATCACAGATGGTAAGTGGGATTCTCTCTCCTACCTCATCTGTCTTTGCGATGATAAACTGACCAGGCAGACACTCTTTTGCAACTCGTGGTGCCTTTATATCCATAAGGATAATATTGTCAGCCAATTTTTCTTTTCGAACTATTGGATACATAGTCTTCCTCCTAGTTAAATCTTATCCCATTACATAGGTAATCTGATACTCAATTATTTCATACTTTTTTAATTTTAAATGAAATGATATAATTTTTCAATATATTTCTTTAGATATTCCATAAAAATATGTTATATGCTTATGAAATTGTGTTATCTTCTGACATTCGTCCGGTACTTTATATCAAAAACAGGAACCAATTCATGCAAAAAATGAACCGGTTCCTGTATTTATCAGCTTTTATGAGAAATATACAAGCTCATCCTGCGGCTTCTCGGCAGGCTCGATGGAAACCGGATAAAGCACCGGTCCCTTTCCCTTATACTCTCTTGCAAACTCCACATGCACCCTTGCGGTGATGGTAATCCACGATTTGTGAGGAATACTGCTCTCATCCTCATACTTGCACTTAAAGCCTATAAATGTCACGTCCTCTATACAGCAGGTCATCGCAAACCTGCCCGGTACCATAACACCCTTTCTAAGCTTATCAGGATTGTATACAAGGGCAAGAAATTTGACAACCTTGCCGTCGTACTTCTTGTAATTCTCCATGGCATCCATATACCAAATGGCATAATCTGCATCTGAAAGCTCAATCACATCCTGATTTATATCAAACGGCAGTTCCTCCGGACGCTCATCAATAGTACCGTCCTTGCGTTCGTAGACTATCTGGGCTTTGCGGTTGATATTCTTTATGGTACGCCTTAGGTGTCCTCTGTCTGTATCATCGTCCGTCCTGTTAAATATGACAACATCACTCGCAAATACCTGTTCCTGCATCATCGCGCGCATATTGTTCATATAAAGGTCAAATGTAGTGGAATCAACTGTGGCGAGCGACTGCACGATAACCCAGCCCTTTGGCAGCTCGGCCTCTATTATTTTATCAATGCCCCATGTGCCGTTGTACTCGATAAACACCTGTTCAGGCAAATACTGCATGTTGAGCTCATTCAGCTTTGCAGCTGTGAACTCATCCTCCGAGTCGATCTCTGCAACCTGGATATTGGCAGCCTTTAGCTTATCCATATCATACTCCACATCACCATCCTCGCACATAATGATAAGCCCCTTTGAGCCATTAGCGAAATCATTCTCGAAAATGGTATCCTTAATCAGTGAAGTCTTGCCACTGTCCATGAATCCGGTAAATAAATATACTGGAATCTCTTCAGCCATTTTGTTAGTTCCTTTCTGATTATTGTGTAACTATGTTAAATACATTTAAGCAAGTCCGAAGAGCTCTTCAAGCTCATGCTCGTGGATATCTGTTCCGATAACAACGATACGTCCTGTATAGTCAGGCTCGCCATCACGAATCTCGTACTCGCCCGGAACCATATCAAAGTAAATCCACTTGCCGTCTGTGCCCTCTACCATGCCCTTTGAACGAAGAATCTTGTCATCTTCCACAAACTGCTTAAGGATTTCTTCGAGCTTAGCGCGCTCAAACTTGTGAGGTGTCTCCTTGCCCCAGCTTGTAAATACATCATCAGCATGATGATGTCCGTGCTCATGATCATGGTCATGACAGCCGCAGGTGCAGCCCTCGCCGTGCTCGTGGTGATGCTCGTGCTCGTCATGGTCGTGGTGATGCTCGTGTTCATCGTGGTCGTGATGGTGCTCATGCTCATCATGGTCATGGTGATGTTCATGCTCATCATGATCGTGGTGATGCTCATGCTCATCATGGTCATGGTGATGATGATGCTCTGCCTCATCCTGTGCATGACGTGCCTCAGCAAGCACCTTCATCTCGAGATTGTCCTGACCTTCCATAGTCTTAAGAATCTGCTCTCCTTTAATAGCATCCCAATCAGTAGTGATAACTGAAGCCTTTGGATTTAAAGCCTGAATCTGCTTTACACAAAACTCAAGCTGCTCAGGTGTAGCATTCTGGCTGCGGCTTAAGATAACTGTTGTGGCATACTCTATCTGGTTGTTGAAAAACTCACCGAAAGCCTTCATCTGCTTGCTTGCCTTAAGTGCATTTACCACTGTAACAAGTGCATTAAGCTTGACCGGCTGCTCTTTTTCGATATCTATAACAGATTTCATGACATCTGATAATTTACCCACGCCTGATGGCTCAATTAAGATACGGTCCGGATGATACTTCGTAATAACCTCATTTAAATTCTTACCAAAATCACCAACCAGTGAACAGCAGATACAGCCTGAGTTCATCTCAGTAATCTGAATGCCGGCATCCTTTAAAAAGCCACCGTCTATACCAACCTCACCGAACTCATTCTCTATGAGAACTATCTGCTCACCCTTAAAAGCCTCATCTATCATTTTCTTGATAAATGTAGTCTTTCCAGCTCCAAGGAAACCTGAAATAATGTCAATTTTTGTCATTGTAATTCACTCCTTTTCTTTTCACTAAGTCCTATTTTACTAGCAATAATACAAATATGCAAATTAAATTTTTATTATTAAATTATGTTGACACATAACAAAAGAACTACCGCACGCGGTAGTCCTCTCTAATACATTAATTGTATTTTCTTTTTCTAGCTGCTTCAGATTTCTTCTTACGCTTTACGCTTGGTTTCTCGTAATGCTCACGCTTACGGATCTCCTGCTGGATGCCTGCTTTTGCACAGTTTCTCTTGAATCTGCGTAATGCGCTATCTAAAGTCTCGTTTTCTTTAACTATTACACTAGACATAACCTAAAACCTAACCTCCCTCCAGTTGTGTATTGTGCATCAACTGTTAGGTATCTATACTTAATTGCACTAACATGTATTTTATCAAAATATCCGGATTTGTCAAGATAAATCCGGATATTTTTTAAAGAAATTATTATTTTAATTATATCAGGTAAAACATCACTCCAAAATGACTCTAATCAAGCTTGATAAAGATTGATGTTTCCTTTTTCAGTGAATCTGCAATCTCATAGTTTTCATCCATCTTGTGTGAGATATTGTCCATATCCTCAACAATAAGCTGTGTACTGTCAGCCGCTGAAACCACTCCGTTCACACCCTCATTTATAGCATGTGAAATGGTGTTGATTGAAGAAGAAATCTCAAGCATGGACTGCTTCAGTGAATCAGTCTTCTCCTTGAAATCAGTCATGGTACCCTCAATGAATGAAGCCTTGTCGTTGTACTCCACACCGGACTCAACAAATCTCTCAAACTCCGGAAGAATCGAATCATTAATATAGCTGACAAGACCATTGGCGTTGTCAGAAAGATTGGTAACCGAATTGGTAACTACCGCATTGATACGCTGGATATTGTTGGCTGCCTCCTGGCTGGCTGCAGCAAGCTGGCTGATCTCACTGGCTACAACCGCAAAACCTCTGCCTGCCTCTCCTGCCCTTGCTGCCTCAATAGAAGCATTTAATGCCAGCAGATTGGTCTGACTTGCAATGTTTAAAATATCATTGGTAAGTGAATTGACCTGCTTTACGCTGTTGCTATCCTCAATAGCCTTCTGCAATACCTCGAGAATCTCCGAAACCTTCCTGTCTGTTGACTCCATGTTTGTACGTGCAACAGACTCCATTGACTGTGCATGAGCCTTCATATCCTTGGTGTATCCGGTCAGTTCATCTGTCTTTTCAGCAATAAGCTCAACCTCTTTTGCCACATTATCTGTGTTGGTATTGATAACAGATGCGTTTTCGGAGATATCCTGCATGGTAGCAGACAGCTCCTCTGTTAAAGCCGAAAGATCGGACACACTGCTGTTGCTTGTCTGAACACTCTGACGCACATCATCAACAACCCTCTCCATCCTGGCCGAGTTGGTGACAACAGCCTTGAATATAGCCTGCAGCTTTGTCATAAAGACATTGATGCCCTTGCCTACGGCGTCAACCTCAGCATTGTTGATAGGAGTAACCCTCTGCGTCAAATCGCCCTTCTTGTTATCAATATTGACTATGATGCCGTTGATTTCCTTCTGTGTACGAAGCAGAGGCTTGATAACCATGGTGACAACAGCAAAAACAACAAACAGTAATGCAATTATACTTATTGCAATAGTAAATGTACATGTGACAACAGATGCGCGATAAGTACTTTCGAGGCTCTTTCTCTCCTCCTGTGTAACAGAATTGACATGCTCACGCATTGACGAAATAGCTTTTTCAATGTTATTAGAATATTTTGCAATAGAGCCATTTGCCGTTTTATACGCTTCCTCGTTTTTACCGGCGGCAGAATAGGCCATTACATTGCCACACTCCTTGACCAGGCTTGTATAGTTTTCACAGATAATTCTATAGTTTCTCTTGGTCTCCAAGGTTACATAAGGATTATAATCATCAAGGAGCTGCTTTAGCTTTTCCTCGTGATTTCTCACTTCACTTACAATATCAATCATTGATGATAGATCCGTCGATATAATATGAGCCAGTGCCAGTGTATGAATATTCACAGTCTCCATCTCAATATCATTAAGCATCTCCGTGCCAACCATTGAGGTGTCCACAATCTGAGAAGCAGCATCATTTACCTTTGATAAATTTTTAAGAGATAAACCACTTGAAATAACACTTACAAAGCCTACAACGAAAACAGGAATAAGTATCAATTTTGTACTTAACTTTTTCTTTCCCTTGACCTTTGGTTTGTTATTAACCTTTTGAGCTTTTTTTGTGTTGAGAGTTTTTTTAACTTTTGGTGCTTTTGCAGGATTTGTTGCTTTTGCTTTCACCTTTTTTTGTTTTACTGCGCTATTTTTAACAGCTGCTTTACTTTTTTTTGAATCTAATTTCATGTTATATACCCCTCTACTTAGCTACAGATTGTGTTATCCCCGCAACAAAATTATCCATTATCTCCTGAAGATCTGTATTATCAGGATTACCGGCCGCCATTTTTTCGCCAAACTCTGTCGCAGCATCCCAGTAAGAATTTCCAACTCTTTGGAGCTTTCCGTACTGTGCCTGATCCATAACAGCCATAATAGCAGGAACCTTTTTGACCGCATCATCTGCGGCTGCCGCTTTATTGGCAGGGCCTGCATTCTTCATCTCAAAGCGGAGCTTCTGGTTATCCTCGTTTGTAAACCACTGGGCAAGCTTATTTGCCCACTCAGGATACTCGGTGTATGCATTTACAGCCATATATTTATAGCCTTTAAACGATGACATCTGAATCTGCTGTCCGGCACATGTGTATGTAGGCAGCTTTACAGCACCATAATCATCGCCCCATAATTCCTTGATTTTTGCTGCATTCCAGCATCCGCTAACACCGGCAATAATACTTCCGTCCTGTACTCCTGCAATAAAATCGTCCTGTACACAGTTCTTAAAGCCCGGCTTAGCCGCAATATCAAGCATAGCCTGTGCTATATCAACACCCTTGATGTCCGTGATGACAGAATTCCAGTTGCAGTGGTTTGTCACACCATCATCATTCACGCCAAAATCAAGCCCTGTATTTCCAAAAAATGAATACAGATACCAGCCTGAGCTCCAGTCCATAGTCAAGTACTTACCATTGGCCCCTGCAATGTCGAGCATGCCATCAAGCGTAGCCACATCGCTGTCTGAGAAATAATTCTTATTGTAATACATAAAATATCCATTGTCAGCGGTCAGCGGATATCCATATAATTTGCCATCGATAGTGGCAGCCTCAACCGCACCTTCATCGTCAGCCTTTTTAACGGCATCCACATCCTCTATCTCATAAAGAGCGCCTCCCGCTGCCATAGAAGTTATCTGGTCATCCGCTATAGGGAATACATCCGCACCATTATGCACATTTGATAATATATTATCTCTGGCATCAGAATCCTCTGACTCCTCGATAATTATATTAAAATCAGTTCCTTTATTAGCCTCCTTGAAGCTTTCAATCATCTGTGTAGTAATATCCACATCATCCTTCGAACACCACACATGCATCTTTACTTCCTTATTCTTCGCTTTATCCGAAGAATTCTCCGTCGTACCCACCTGAGTATTGTCATGTGATTTATTTGATACTCCACATCCTGTAAGTAATGAAACCCCCATGGCAGCCACAAGTGTTGCAGCTATTAACCTCTTCATACATATTCATCCTTTCAGTTTATTCTCAATTTATAATTTAGTACAATTTTACCATACTTTCACACAAAAAAATAGGTCTAATTTGATTTTTTTAACAAATTTAGACCTATTTTTTTAAAGGATGCATTTTAAAGCACTATATAAGCATTTTTGTTACTTAATCATACCTGAAAGTGCGTCCTTTACTGAAGCAATAGCATCAGGAATACCTGCCGGGTTCTTTCCACCGGCCTGAGCCATGTTAGGGCGTCCACCGCCGCCACCGCCTACCTTTGAGGCGATTGCCTTGATTAAGTTTCCTGCATGCGCACCGCTCTTTATGGCAGCGTCTGTTGCCATGGCAACAAGATTTACCTTGCCTTCATTTGAAGAAGCAAGCACGATAACTCCCTCGCCAAGCTTTTCCTTGAGGGAATCGCCAAGATCACGCAGTCCGTTCATATCAACGCCGTCAACACTTGTTGCAAGAAGCTTGATGCCGTTTACATCAACTACCTGATCCATAACATCGCCAAGCGCATCCTTTGCTGCCTTGCTCTTAAGAGACTCATTCTCACTCTGAAGTGCCTTCATCTCAGCAATCAGGTGCTCAAGTCTCTCTTTGAGGTTGGCAGGAGTTGATTTAACAACCTTAGCAGCCTCCTCAAGCTCCTTCTCCATATTGCTGTAATAAGCGAATACATTGTCGCCTGTGATAGCCTCGATACGTCTTACGCCTGCAGCCACACCACTCTCCGAAAGAATCTTGAATACCTTGATATCAGATGTATTCTTTACATGTGTACCACCGCAAAACTCCTTAGAAAAATCGCCCATTGATACGACACGTACCTTTTCACCGTATTTCTCGCCGAAGAGAGCCATAGCACCTGTCTTTTTAGCCTCATCGACAGTCATGATATCTGTGCGAACTTCAATAGCTTCGTTGATTTTCTCGTTTACAATATCCTCAACCCTTTTAATCTCCTCAGCAGTCATAGCAGAAAAATGAGAGAAATCAAAACGTGTTCTCTCAGCATCTTGGTAAGAACCTGCCTGCTCTACATGTGTGCCGAGCACCTCACGCAGTGCCTTCTGAAGCAGATGAGTGGCAGAGTGATTTCTGCATGTGTTTGTTCTTGTTTTTGCATCAACAGAAAGTGTAGCCTTCTCGCCTGTGCGGATCATACCCTCTGACACATAACCTACATGTGCATATCTGTTGCCGACTACCTTTACAGTATCCTCAACAACAAATGTACCGCTCTCTGTCTTTATGATACCCTTATCACCCTGCTGACCACCCATTGTGGCATAGAAAGGTGTGTTTGGCACGATTACAGAACCCTTATCACCATCTGAAAGAGCCTCGACTACATCATCCGATGTGGTAAGGAAAGCAATCTCAGCTGTGTCAGTAAGCTTGTCATAGCCTGTGAACTCTGTAGTAATTTCAGAATCTATATCATTGTAAACATTGGCATCAGCACCCATATAGTTTGTTTCCTTGCGGGCTCCTCTTGCCTTCTGTCTCTGAGCCTCCATACAACTCTCAAAGCCAGCCTCATCATATGTGAAGCCCTTCTCCTCGAGAATTTCTGCCGTAAGGTCTACAGGGAAGCCGTATGTATCGTAAAGCTTGAATGCATCCTCTCCTGAAAGCACCTTGACCCCGTCAGCCTTCATATGCTCTTCCATATCTGCAAGGATACCAAGTCCCTGGTCGATAGTCTTCGCGAACTTCTCCTCTTCCTGAGTGAGCACTTTAAGGATGAAATCCTTTCTCTCCTCAAGCTCCGGATAACCGTCCTTGCTCTCATCAATGACAACCTGCGCGATTTTGCCAAGGAAGGCTCCCTGTATGCCAAGTGTACGTCCATGCATAGCGGCACGTCTGATGATACGGCGAAGCACATAGCCCCTGCCCTCGTTAGATGGCATAACTCCGTCAGAAATAAGGAATGTAGACGAACGGATATGGTCTGTGATAAGACGGATAGAAACATCGTCCATCTCATCGACATGATATTTCTTGCCTGAAAGCTCGCAGACCTTGTCACGGATAGCCTTCATGGTATCAATATCGAATACCGAATCAACATCCTGCATTACAACAGCAAGACGCTCAAGTCCCATACCTGTATCAATGTTCTTATGCTCAAGCTCAGTGTATCCACCGTGTCCGTCACCGTTAAACTGTGTGAATACATTGTTCCACACCTCCATGAAACGGTCACAGTCACAGCCTACCTTACAATCAGGCTTGCCACAGCCGTACTTCTCACCGCGGTCGTAGTAAATCTCAGAGCAAGGACCACAAGGACCTGCTCCATGCTCCCAGAAGTTGTCACACTCACCAGTCTTTGGATCTCTGTAGAAACGTGTAATACGATCTCCAGGCACTCCTACTTCCTTAGTCCAGATATCAAATGCCTCATCATCCTCACCGTAGATGGAAGGATAAAGCCTGTCCTTTTCAAGACCGAGCACCTCTGTCAAAAACTCCCATGACCATGCGATTGCTTCATGCTTGAAATAATCGCCAAACGAGAAGTTTCCGAGCATCTCAAAAAATGTAAGATGACGAGCTGTCTTACCTACATTCTCGATATCACCTGTTCTGACACACTTCTGGCATGTAGTCACACGGCGTCTTGGTGGAACCTCCTGTCCTGTAAAATATGGTTTAAGCGGTGCCATACCTGCATTAATAAGAAGCAGACTGTTGTCATTGTGAGGCACCAGTGAAAAACTCTTCATTGCGAGATGTCCCTTGCTCTCAAAGAACTCAAGGTACATACGACGTAATTCGTTAACGCCATAACTCTTCTTCATTACTTGAATCTCCTATTCTTTTGTCTTTGCGTCCTTCATTTTACGAAGCTTTACCCCTATTAAAGCCCCACAAAAACCTATGGCCGCCAAAACAATCATAATAATAACATATTGTGCTACGCACATGAAAAAGTCCCCCATAATTACCCTCCTAAATTTATTGAACTAATTTATTATAAATGAATTTGTGAAATAATTCAATAGTTCTCTCCAAAAGCGAACGTCTGATTTTCACGTTCAATCTCAATAACCCTGTCAGCCTTGTCCTTATTGCTGAGTCTCTTCTTGTATTCAATGATACCGCTGTAGTCCTGCCACATGTGCATAGGGAAAACAAACTCTGCCGAAGTATTTTGTAAAAAGAAATCAAACCCCTTGAACTGATACTCCATAAGCTTTGGATCCATCGGGAAAAAAGCCACGTTTATTGGTTTTTCCGAAAGCTTTTTTATCTCATGTCTGAAGGCTCTGCGCACTCTGCCGTTTATCAGGTCTCCTGCGCCATCCCACTCCCAGTCGTTTAAATCACCGGCATGAAACAGGCTCACACCGTTTGAGACAACATAAAATGCCACCCCGGCATCGGTGGATCTAAGTGTCATTATATCCAGATCATCCACATGATATGTATTGTCAGGTGAAACAAATGTTACCCTGTCCCTGACAGCGGGATCAATGCCATGCTTTGATAAAAAATGCGGACTGATACGGATATCCTTTGAAAAAATATAATGTATATTCGGATATTTGTCAGTCAGACGCAAAATATCCATATCATAATGATCCTTGTGGCTATGACTTGCAAACATATAGATTTTTGTATCCGGCTCATAAGATGGCAGCTTTCCGGTAAAATGCATACCCTCCACCTTGTCTCCATCAAAATAATCAAATATAAGCACCTTGTCATCCAGTTCCACAAGAAAACAACTGTGATGTATAAAAATTATCTGCATGTAACCTACTCTCTTTCGCTTTTAAATCAGTCTTTATGTATCATTATGCTATCTTTATGCTATATAGTCAACTTATATTTCGTATAATATAGTAATTAAACTCTAATCACCAATCAATAATTATATGGTTAAAGGGTCAAAATACCTTTTGACCCTCATATCATTATATAATTATACAAATCATGCCGCCATTTGAGTCATTCACAATCTTTTGCATGGTTTCCTGAAGCTTTATCTGGCACTCATCATCCATCTGCATTATTTTGCTTCTTATTCCGTCCTCCATAAGCTCACCGACAGACTTTCCAAAAATATTAGTCTTCCAGACTCCACTGTCACTGTTTTCACCATTTTTTATGTAATCTATCAGATCCTCTGCCTGTTCCCTGCTTCCGACTATCGGCGCTATCTCGGTCTCGATATTAGCCCTTATCATATGTATTGACGGTGAAATGGCCTTCATTTTTACACCAAACTTGTTTCCATGGGCTATAAGCACAGGCTCCTCCATTCGGATATCAGACAGCTGTGGCATCACAACACCATAACCCTTCTGCTGCACCGATGAAAAAGCATCCTTAATCTTTTCGTACTCATTCTTTTCCTCAGTGAGTGAAAGAATCAGGGAAATCAGCTCCTTTTCCCCGGAAACAGTCACACCGCACAGCGCGGAAATATTCTCGTAGTAGTACTTCTCTGCAATCTCAATTTTAACCTTTACCACACCATCAGACAGCCCCATCCCGGCAAGAGATACCACTTTTAATATATCCCCATCCGATTCAGGCATATCGGTGCTCATCTGTGCGACATCCTTCAGTTTTGAAGCCCTTGCAAGAAAAGTCTTTGCATATGTAATTACGGCCTGCTTTACATAATTGTCATAAGGCAGAAGCTGCACCCATTTCGGTATATCATAGTCCACTCTCGTGACTGCAAATTCATATAAGAGCTTTTCCATGATATCTGTAATCTGTCCCATGCAAAGTTTTTCACAGTCTATAGGAATAGCAGCCGCTTTATACTCTCTGCTAAGTGACTCGCATAAAAGTCTTGTTTCTGCCGCAAAAGGCTTTGTAGTATTTACCACAATTACAAATGGCTTTCCTGAAGCCTCAAGCTGCATGACTGTTTCTCTTTCTGCTGCCTCATAGCTCTGTCTTTTTATATCGCCTATGCTGCCGTCAGTGGTTACAAGCACAGCCACTGTCGAATGCTCCTCTATTACCTTTTTTGTTCCTACAACCGCAGCCTCCTCAAAAGGTATATCCTCGTCGAACCATGGTGTTTTGACCATACGCTCGCCGTCCTCCTCGAGATAACCGACGGCATCCCCCACTGTAAAGCCCACACAGTCCACAAGGCGTACCTTCACAGCGCTGCCATCATCCAGACTGATAGTAACCGCATCCTGTGGAATAAATTTCGGTTCAGTCGTCATAATAGTCTTTCCTTTGCCTGATTGCGGCAGTTCATCGACTGCACGCTTTTTAGCATACTCATTGTCCATCTTCGGGATTACACAAAGCTCCATGAAATGCTTTATAAATGTGGACTTGCCTGTGCGCACAGGACCGACGACACCTATGTAAATCTCGCCGTTTGTGCGGCATCTGATATCTTTATATAAATCAAACTCTTTACTGTCCATAGTACTGCCCATAAAAGCTTCCTCCATACACTTTATTCTATAATCAAAGTGTATTCACCTGCTCTTTGAATTATTACACATAAAAAGGCCACAGGCTTCAAAACAGATAACCTGTGGTCTTTTGTAATAATATATAGTATTTTAAACCAAACTACTTAGCAGCCTTTTTCTCACATCCTGCTGTCTTGCTTGTAGAAGTATCAGCTGTTTCTTTAGCATCTGATTTGTCAGAAGCCTCCTCAGGCTCCTCTCTCAGACGTGCGTACATCTGCATACACTTGTGGAGCTTCTTTGCAAGCTTATTGTCTATCTGCTCAGGAGTAGCTCTCCACCGCCAGTTGCCACCGGTAGTTGAAGGAATGTTGATACGGGCCTTTGAATCAAGTCCAAGCAGATCCTGCATAGGAACAATAGCCATATCGGCAACTGATGACCATGCCGCACGCATCATGCCCCAGTTGTAGCCCTCCTCCTTTGTGAGGTTTAAGTAATCCTTTGCAAACCTTACGCAATCCTTTGGAGCTGTCTTCATCCAGCCCATAACTGTGTCATTGTCATGGGTACCTGTGTATACAACACAGTGCTGCGGATAGTTATGTGGCAGATAATCGCTATCTTCTCTTGAATCGAAGGCAAACTGGATAACCTTCATGCCAGGGAAGCCTGAATCCTTTAAAAGCTTCTTTACGGAAGGTGTGAGGAAGCCGAGGTCCTCCACGATGATAGGAAGCTTGCCAAGCTTCTTCTCAAGCACGTTGAATAAATCCATGCCAGGTCCATCTTTCCATACACCGTTCTTTGCTGTATCATCCTTTGCAGGAATAGCATAGAATGAATCAAAACCTCTGAAATGATCGATTCGTACTATATCATAAAGCTTTGCCATAGCACTGATACGCTTTGTCCACCAGCTGTAGCTGTCCTTCTTCATAACATCCCATCTGAAAAGAGGATTGCCCCAGAGCTGTCCGTCAGCTGAGAAGGCATCAGGAGGACATCCTGCCACCTCGATTGGATTTAAGTCCTTATCGAGATAGAACTGTGTAGGATTAGCCCATACATCTGCTGAATCCATGGCAACATAAATAGGTACATCTCCGATAATTCTTATGCCCTTTTCATTAGCATATGCCTTTAAAGCAGTCCACTGCTTGAAGAAGAGATACTGGAGCATCTTGTAGAAGGCAATATCATCTGCATACTTCTCCTTTGCTTCTTCCATAGCCTCAGGTTTTCTAAACTTAAGAGCATCATCCCACTCGCTCCATGCCACTCCGCCATTGGCATCCTTTAATGCCATAAAGAGTGTGTACTCATCAAGCCACTCTGCCTCTTTACTGCAGAATGCCTCATAGTCAGCCGGTGTTTTCTTTGAAAAACGCTCATATGCCTTTCTTAAAAGAGCATATCTGTTGACATACATAATGCCATAGTCTACATACTGTGGCTTTTTGCCCCACTTATATGACTCGCACTCCTTCTTTGTCAGAAGCTTGTCCTTGCATAAAAGCTCAAGATCGATAAAATAAGGATTGCCTGCAAAGCTTGAAAATGACTGGTATGGAGAATCTCCATAGCTGGTAGGACAGATTGGAAGAATCTGCCAGTATGTCTGACCTCCCTTCTCAAGGAAATCGACAAAACGTCTTGCCTCCTTTCCCATAGTTCCAATACCATACTGTGATGGCAGTGATGAGATTGGCATTAATACACCGCTAGTTCTCATGTTATTTTTCCTCCCTTTTGTTGTATACTCATTGTTTGGCTGCGTGAGCCTGTATTTTAAAATAATATATAATATACATATGAAATCATATGATATTTTCGTTTTATTTAGTTATTATAACATCATAAAGTGCAACTTGTAAATTAAATTAGTTAATGTTAATATCAAATTAAGAAAAAGTTTAAAAGAGGTGTAACAAAATGAATGAAACAACCAGGCAATTGATTGTGCATAAGGTAAAGCATAATACGAAACGCCTTATAACATCCATTAAATGGGTAATCTTTTCTATCGTTGTCGGCATAGTCGCAGGAAGCTGCGGCACCGCATTTTATTTTGCCCTGTCGGTCGTAACCGATTTCAGAATGAAATACCCTTGGCTCATTTACTTTCTGCCAATCGGCGGACTTGCCATTGTAGGACTCTATCATCTGTGTAAAGACGATAACGACACCGGAACCAATCTGGTAATATCAGCTATCCATTCAGGCGACAAGGTGCCCTTTATAATGGCCCCGCTTATATTTGTATCCACACTTATCACTCACCTGTTCGGTGGCTCTGCCGGCCGTGAGGGTGCTGCACTGCAGATGGGAGGCAGCATCGGAAGCTCTATAGGCAGGGTATTCAGATTTGATGAAAAGGACAAGCATGTCATGATTATGTGTGGCATGAGCGCTGCATTCAGTGCACTGTTTGGCACTCCGATGGCAGCCGCTATTTTCTCCATGGAGATGATAAGCGTCGGTGTCATGTATTATATAGCACTCGTTCCATGTGTGATAAGCTCCCTCATCGCTCACGGTATCGCATCATACTTCAATGTTACAAATGAATTTTTTGCTATTGAAAACATACCGGACTTTACTATTTTAAACTCAGTAAAAATCTCTGTGCTTGCAATACTGTGCGCACTCGTAAGCATACTCTTTTGTGTGGCCCTTCACTCAGGTGAGGCGCTGTACAAAAAATATCTGCCAAACAAATATACAAGAGTATTCATTGGTGGCTGCTTTGTCATCATAGCAACTATGCTTGTAGGAAACCAGACATACAACGGCACCGGAATGAGTGTCATCCAAAGCAGTATAGACGGCTCTGTCAGACCTGAAGCATTTCTGCTAAAAATCATCTTCACCGCACTGACTCTTGGCGCAGGCTTTAAGGGCGGCGAGATTGTACCATCCTTTTTCATAGGCGCAACCTTTGGATGCCTGTTTGGCAACCTGACAGGCTTTGAGCCATCGCTGTGTACAGCTGTCGGCATGATTTCACTGTTCTGTGGTGTCACCAACTGTCCGATTACATCACTGCTCATCAGCTTTGAGCTGTTTGGCTACGACGGCATGCCGTACTTTCTTCTGGCAATCCCATTCAGCTATATGCTGTCAGGATACTTTGGCCTGTATCGCAGCCAGAAAATCGTATATTCAAAATACAAGACAAGCTATATAAATAAATCAACTCACTAACATTTGCAAACTGCAACCAGGCATGATACCCCAGGTATTATTGCCTGGTCTTTTATTGTGTAAAGAGCTTTATCTCCCGCAGAAGCTTCATCTGCGAGAACCTCCCACAAAGCGTCTGCAAGTTTAATTGTGATTTTATTTTTGCCGGCATTGTAAGCTACGAACACCTTCTCTGTATCGTTATCAATAGTATATGCTACAACGCCATCAGGCATATCATCCATGAAATGTATGGATTTCTTAATCTCATCTACTGTGTCAAGATAAAATGACTTGTGAGCCCTTCTTAGTGCTATAAGCCCCTTATAGTAGGCTTTAAGGTCCGAAAACTGCTCAGCCCTGTCATAATCTATTGCATTGACAGAGAGAGGACTGCAATAGCTGTTCTCTACAGGAGCACCATCAGCTTCACTAATCTTTGTTCTCGCAAACTCCTCTCCATGCAGGAAAAACGGAATCCCCTGCGCTGTAAAAAGGATGGCTGCTGCAAGCTTATTCATACGGATACGCATCTCTTCACTCTCATGTGAATTGGATATGATAAACCTGTCCCAGAGAGTATAGTTGTCGTGACATGACAGATAGTTAATCGACTGCATAGGCGATTTGGCCCACTTAGCGCACGTAACAGCCTGCTTTAGCTCTTCACCTCTGTCTGCAGCTCCATTGACAAAGCCCAGCTCATCCATATAGAACACATGTCCCTTTACCGCATCACGTATATCATCCGAAAACATGCCGATGCCCGGTGTCCTTGGAGCATTTATTTTCATGCCACGCTCTGATTCCGGCAGAGTGCTCTCTCCACCTGTCCAGCCCTCTCCGTACATTATTATATCAGGATTTATTTTTAAGAGAGCTTTTCTGGCTTCGTTCAATGTCTCGATATCAAGTACTCCCATCAGATCAAACCTGAAGCCATCAATGTGATACTCACTCGCCCAGTAGCACAGCGAATCAATGATATATTTTCTGACCATAGGCTTCTCTGAGGCTATTTCATTGCCACAGGCTGATGCATCAGAGTACTTTGCAGCATCCAGCATGCGGTAGAAATAATTGCCCGCAGTCTTGTAAAAGCAGCTGTCATGAACATTGAAGGTATGATTGTAAACCACATCCATGATTACACCAAGACCCGCCTCATGAATCGAGTGTACCATCTCCTTATACTCTCTCACTCTCACGGCTCCATTAAACGGATCTGTCGAGTAAGAGCCCTCCGGCACATTGTAATTGTACGGATCATAGCCCCAGTTATACTGCTCCTTTAAGGAATCACTCTCGTCAATGCTGGCAAAATCATACGACGGCATAAGCTGCAGATGTGTCACTCCCATATCCTTGAAATACGAAAGAGTTTTATCCTCAGTAAATGCCTTAAACTTACCCGGATACCTGGAATGAGCAGATGCACCGGCAGACACATCCGCGACAGACACCTCAGTGATAACCATGCTCATAGGATCTGCAAGCTTTGGCCTGTCCTCATCTGCAAATCCATCAGGATCAGTCTTTGACAGGTCAATAACCATAGACCTGTGCCCATTTACACCGCAGGCTCTTGCATACGGATCATGCGAGCTGAATGTGCCATCTGCGGTATGAACCTCATATGTATAATAAACACCATCCAGATTTCCCTCTGCAGTAGCAGAAAAAATACTGCGAAGCTCTCCCTCTCCGCGCATCATCTCAAGCCTGCCTGTCTCGGCCGAATCATTTCCCTTATCATAAAAAATAACAAAAACACTGTCCGCAACAGGCGAAAACAGTGTAAATGTTGTCTTTTCCTTTGAATAAATCGCTCCTAATTTCATAGCACTATCCTTTTCGTTTATTTTCGTATACATTATAATAAAATTTACAATAACTGTAAATAGGGCAATTCAACCAATTTTCAAAAACTTTTTAGTCAATGTGCCATTTTTTCTTTTGCTGATGTGAAACAATCTTTATATACAAAGATTGTGGTAGAAATCTGCCACAGGTTGTAGCAAGCTTCATCCTGAAAGTAGGCACTATGACCGTTTTGTGCTTCATCATCCGGTCTATGGCATAATTGGCGCAGTATTCAGCGGAAATCCCCTTCAGCGCAAATCGCACATTCGCCACATCATTGAACTCTGTATCAACCGGTCCCGGACACAGGCACCCCACATACACATGGCTGTGGCTCTGTCGAAGCTCACATGCAACAGCCCTTGAAAGGCTCGCAACATATGCCTTAGAGGCATAATAGGCAGCCATGTACGGACCGGCAGGAATAAGACCCGCAGAGCTTGCCACATTTAATATAAAACCTCTGTCCTTTACCCTCATCTGTCTTAAAAGCTTTTTCGTCAGGAAGTGTACAGCACGCACATTGACATCTATCATGCCCATTTCCTTAGCTATATCAGTTTCCTCAAACAAGCCGCAATCACCGTAGCCTGCGTTGTTTATAAATATTTCTATATCTTTTTCCTCGAGATAGTCCGAAAGTCTCTGACACTCATCAAGCTGCATCAGATCCGCGGTAAAAATATCACACTCAAGCTCCTTATGCATGGCTTTAAGCTTATCAGAAAGAGCTGTAAGCCTCTCCCGCCTTCTGGCAACAAGAATCAGGTCATACCCTTCCTTCGCAAGTCTCTTTGCAAACTGCTCACCTATTCCTGAGCTTGCTCCTGTAATCACTGCATACATATATCATATCCCCTATTCTTCAATCATAAGCTCCCTGGAGCTCGCGTCAAGCTCTACGCTTGTGTTGTCACTCTTATACATCTCAAGCAGCAATAGCCACAGCGTGTGAATCTCATATGTGAGAATATTGGATGCAGGCACTGAGTATGGAAGCAGTGTGCTGATATCAAAGTATCTGATGCCAAGCGGCGGTAAAAAAACAAGGTTGGTTGTCTGTCTTTTATCACCGGCAGCATGAATCATCTCATATGTAATCATCACAAAATCACTGCCCTTATAGGTACACTCATATGACACGTAGCACTCATCAACAGTCCAGGTGTTGCCATCCTCTGTAACTGTCGGCTTTACGGCCTCATCATTGTACTCTGTAGTCTGACAGGAAAGCTTCCACTTAATCTGCCCCTTCTTTGTTTCCTTTACCATATCGGTAAGCTCTTTAAGTAATTCATCTTCTTTTTTCATATTATACACCTGTTTTCATTATCAATGCTCATCAACTCTCACACCATGTACCACAAACCTGTATGTCTCCCCGCTTGTGGAACAGGTTGAAAGCGTCACAACCTTGTCATCCTTTGTCGGGACTATGCCTGTATCCTTCATTGATGAGGCAGCCATCCTCTGTACGAATTTGCCAAATGTCTCGTCAGGCTCAAAGCCCACAGTATACTCATCACTGTCATCACTAACCGTCTCATATGAGAAAATCTGGTACCTATACTTTTTACCATCGACAAGTATCTGGAAATACTGATGGCTGTCATAGTAATTCTCATCACGGTTATAGTACTTAAGCTTTCCAAACATAGACAGGTTTTTCATATTGTGTCCATAAATGATTGTATGACAGTCGCTGAAATCAGTCTTGTTTGAACCCTCAAGGAAGATGGAGCCTGCAGTGGCATGCTCTCTCTTAAAGGTCTTTCTGAGGTAATAGCTGTTATCCCCCGAATACATGACAGGGTAGCTGATATCCTCATTCTCAAAATAAATCCAGCCAACCACATCAGGGTTTTCACTCCTTAAACCGGCGAAATCAATATCTATATCATCATACCACGGTGACTGTGCTTCACTGCCTTTCGTGCTGTCATCATCCTTCTTTGAATCGTCCAATGCATACTCATCCTGAAGCTTCTCATATGTCTTATCCGAGGTATTATAGTCAGAATAAATCTTAAACAGATGATAACCTGAATAAGCCACAAGAGACAGACCAATTATCAGAACTATAAATCTAATTACTTTCTTAACCATTTGTTTTCTCCATTTTTTTATCAGTCAGTACTGTAATACCGGTAAAAATAACCAACAATACAATGAATACAAATTTACCTTGCGAGGTTCCTAAAAAAGAAGCCGGATAACCAAGCACCGGGACATCAAACACCGGCACTCCGACCACATCAGACCATGCAACCGGCTGTACATCATTCACCTGATTGGCATCGCCCTTTGTAGTGTAGGTCTTTTCATCTGTATTTATTTCAACTACCCTGTGAGTCACAAGCTCGCCATTTCTGTAAAAGGTAATGACATCACCTGTCTGTATCCCACCGGCACCCTCCTTTACATACAATAGGCTCCCCTTCATGTAGGAAGGCTCCATGCTTCCGCTTACAACTACCATCGGCTCGATACTAAACAGCTTGGGGATAAATATTACAGCAATAATTAAAACAAGAATTAATAAAATTACACTGGAAATAATATTAATAAGTCTCTTCATGAAAACACCTCTATATCAGAAACTATCATTTATCACTCACAAAGCTGCTATAGCAGCTTACCGGCTCAATGTCAAAGTGTATTGTCATATTACTATGTGCATCACATGTATGATTGAACCTATCGATAATTCGCTTCATAACATCGGAGGCTGTATCGCATGAGCACTTCGACAAAAGCACAATGTACTGTGAATCACTGTACTTTGCCGCAACATCACCCACACGAAGGCACTTCCCAAGAGCTCTCTCAAGCGTGACCATGGAATCCTTCATCCGGCTATGCTCCTTATCAGCTAAAGTGTTAAACATCGGTGCCACAGTAATCAACACAAGACTCTCCGGAACAGTGGAGCGCGCACTCTTCCTGACCTCCAGATGATAAATCTCCTTGAATACAGGATATCCGCACATGAAAACACCCTCCATGCTCTCCTCGTTGATATCCTCCTTCACCTCATCTATATTGTAGCTTGAAACACCCTTTGTGACAGATAAAAGCTCCTCATACACCTTGTTGAGCATGACAGTCTTTCTAACGCCAAGATCCTTGTCCATAATAGCCTTGGCAGTCTCATAAGTATCAAAAGCCATCTGTACCTTTTTGGTACGCATGCGTGCCATAATAAGATATGAGTATATCTGCTCATCCGAGCGCTCATATACAATCGCCCTGATGCACAGCTGCTCAAGCTTCTCATAGCAGCCTGTATCAATATACAGCTTTGCCAGAGCCTTTACTGTATTCACGTATCTGGAATGGTAAAATGCATTGAGCGTCATAAACCAGTGTGTATCTGTCCTAAGAGGCAGGAAATCACCATGATAAAGAGCTATGGCCTTCTCATAGCTTTCAATAGCGGTCTCCTTGCTCCTGCAAAATGCCATCTCCGCCTCATTTATATATCTGTCAAACTCTTCGACATCAATGGTTACTTCCACATCATCATTCCATTTGTACAAGCCTCCTCTAACAGAGACTATGCACTCCTCGTCAAAGGAGGCATCTCTTAGAGCCTTTCTGAGCCTGTATGCCAGATTCTTAAGGGCTCCTACCGGATTATCAGTCTCCTCCTCAACCTGCCATATAGCCTCTGAAATATCCTCTATACAGACACCCCTGTTTCTGTTCATCGCCAGATATACAAACAGCTTTTCAAGCTTCTCAGACCGCCATGCCCCTTCCTGGACAGATGTTAAGTCATTACCTACCGTAAAGCTGCCAAAAGTTTTTAATTTAATCATATAAATCTCCCCATTTCTGACATTAAACATTATATAGTCATAAACATATTAATCTTTTTCAAATCCCTATAAAACGCAAAAATTAAATCCAGATTAAAATTTACGTAAATCATCACTGCCGTCGTCGACAGTGTTTTCTATTTTCATTATCTTAACAAAGTATGAGTAGTCATCATTTACCTTTACCTCACACCTGTCACCCACCTTGTGCCCGAATATAGCGGCACCAAGCGGTGACTCCTTACTTATCAGATTCTTTAAGGAATTGCCCCTTACGGTTGTGACAATCTTGTATGTCTCAGTCTCATCATCATCCTCAAAATACACATCAACCGTATTGAACATACCCACCTCATCATCCTTTGACTCATCGGATATGACAACGGCAGTCTTAATCATCTTCTCAAGGTATCTGATACGGCTCTCGTTCTGGTTCTTAAACTGCTTGGCGGCCTTGTACTCGAAGTTCTCGCTCAAGTCACCCTGAGCTCTCGCCACCTTTACGTCATCAAGAGCCTTCTTTCTGACAACGAGCTTTCTGTACTCTATCTCGTCCTCCATTTTCTTTATATCATTTGCTGTCAATTCATCATGCATGTCTTAAACCCTCTTCCTGCAAAATTGCGTCAAAATGTATTTAGAGAAGCCCTGCGATACCACAAAGCAGTACAATCGCACCAAGAACTATACGGTACCATCCAAACACAATAAAGTTATGCTTCTTTATGTAGCCCATCAGGAATTTGATAACAATAAGTGAAACAACAAATGCCACAATCATCCCGATAATCAGAATAGCAGCCTCTTCCCCTGTAAAATGAAATCCAAATTTAACAAGTTTCAGAAGACTCGCACCAAACATAACCGGAATAGCAAGGAAAAATGTATACTCAGCGGCAACAGTCCTTGAAACACCAATTAAGAGAGCTCCGACAATAGTAGCGCCTGAACGTGATGTACCCGGAAAAACAGCTGCAATAAGCTGGAAAAATCCAATCATAAGCGCAGTCGTGTAGCTTATGTCGACAAGTGAATTAATCTTGGCAGACTTGCCATTATGTCTGGTCTCAATCACAATAAAAGCGATACCAAAGAGTATAAGCATGATAGCTACTGTCTGGAAATTGTAAAACAGTCTCTCGAATACATCATCAAAAAGCACTCCGATAATAGCTGCCGGAATAGTTGAAACAAGAATATGAAACCACAGCACGAAGATATCAGTCTTGATCCATGCACCGATGCCGGTCTTTGCAAGAGGAGCTTTGTTATTCTTCCTGCCGAATGGCCAGATCTGGCTCCAAAACAAAACAACAACCGCCAAAATGGCTCCAAGCTGGATAACCACCTCAAACATACTGTAAAAATCGTCCGGGTTCTTTCCTATTCTAAGTGGTAAAATCTCATTCAGAAGAATCATGTGGCCGGTGCTGCTGATAGGCAGCCACTCTGTAATGCCCTCCACAATTCCAAATATAACAGACTTGATAATGTCAAAGATTTCCATAAATAAATTTCCTTCCTTTAAAATATTTTCTGCAACCAATTTATTATATTATTTTTCCAATCACAAGTCCATGGAATTTAAGAAAAATTTAAATTAAATCTTTTCATATTAGAAAATTTTTTGTAAAATACTCATAGCAATTATGAAAAAGTGAAAGGACAAAGACAAAACATGAAGAAAAAAATCAGTATCATGCTTTGCATAGTACTCTTCGCCCTGACAGGCTGCACCAACTCCGGCAACACAATACGCTTCGGAACAGCCGACATCGGTGGAATGTACTATTCATTTGCAAATACATTTACGGAGCTTGCCAATGAACAGGGCTATGACTTTACCTGCAAGGTCCGTACCACAGCAGGCTCTAATGCCAATATAAGGCTTTTATCCGACGGCTATATAGAGATAGGCATCGCACAGGCTGACCTGATAGCCGACGCCTACAAGGCAAATGAAGATTTAAGGGCTATAGCAGGGCTTTACACCGAGACCTGTCAGCTTGTGGTCCGCGCTGATTCAAACATACAGACTCTTGACGACCTGTCAGGACACACTGTAAGCATCGGAGCAGAGGAATCCGGTACCGAGCGAAACGCCACACAGATTCTTGAGTTCGCCGGTATGCCATCATCCCTTGTTGCCACCAAAAACCTGGACTATATCGAGGCCACAAAAGAGCTGAAAGCCGGTGATATAGATGCCTTCTTCTGCACTGCCGGACTCACCACCACTGTCATAGATGAGCTCTCAAAGGAATGCGACATAAGGCTTATTCCGCTGACAGACACTGTGATAAGCAAGATGCTTGAAAGCAGCTCTGCCTACACAAGCGAGGTCATACCTGCCGGCACATACACAGGCCAGGATACAGCTATAAGCACAATAGGTGTAAAATCAGTGCTTATCACAAAGTCTGATGTATCCGACGATACAATTGAACAGCTTACATCGCTCCTGTTTGAAAAAGAAAATGAGCTCTCATACTCCAACTCTCTTAAGCTTGAGCTGACATATGACTTTGCAACAGACGGTATACCTATTCCATTCCACAATGGAGCGAAAAGGTATTATGAAGACTGTGGATATAGTATAAATTAATTCGCGAATTAATTTTTAGTCAAATATAATATTCAAAATTTAATAAGAACATAACAAGAATATAATCAATTAAAATTGAAAGGTAACACATGAAAATACAACTTGACATGTACCAGACACTGGCCGTTGCCGTGCTTGTACTACTACTTGGAAACTATTTAAAAAAGAAAATATATTTTCTTCAGAAATTCTGTATTCCGGCGCCTGTCATAGGCGGACTGATTTTTGCCATCATGACATGCATATGCTATGTCACAGGAATCGCAGAATTTTCCTTTGATGACACACTGCGCGAGGTCTGCATGGTATTCTTCTTTACATCTGTAGGCTTTCAGGCAAATCTCAAGGTATTAAAAAGCGGAGGCAAATCGCTCATCGTATTCTTGGGACTGGTTATAGTGCTTATCATATTACAAAACTTAACCGCCGTGGGGCTTGCAAAGCTCTTAAACTTAAATCCGCTAATCGGCATGTGCACCGGCTCTATTCCTATGGTAGGCGGACACGGCACCGCAGGAGCCTTTGGCCCGGTGCTTGAGGACTTGAACATAAAGGGCGCGACGACCATCTGTACAGCTGCAGCTACCTTCGGTCTCATCTTTGGAAGCCTGATAGGCGGACCTCTTGGAAAAAGACTGATTGAAAAGCATAGCCTGCTTAATACAACAGCAAACGAGGATGACAGCCTGCTGGTGGAGGATGAGAAAAAGCATGAGCGCCACACAAATATGTATGCTGATGCCGTATTCCAGCTCATCCTGGCAATAGGTGTCGGAACCATCTTTACAATGCTGCTCACAAAGACAGGGCTCACCTTCCCAATATATATAGGAGCGATGCTCGCAGCCGCACTCATGCGAAACATATGTGAGTACACAGGAATTGCCACCATCCATATGGGAGAGATAAATGACCTGGGAGGTATAAGCCTCTCTCTATTCCTAGGCATGGCAATGATCACACTAAGGCTCTGGGAGCTTGCATCACTCGCTCTCCCGCTCGTCATACTGCTTGCAGCACAGGTGCTTCTCATAATCATATTCACATATGTTATCGAGTTCAACATCATGGGGCGCGACTACGATGCAGCCATACTTGTATCAGGCACCTGCGGCTTCGGAACCGGAGCCACACCAAACGCCATGGCAAATATGCAAGCTGTCTGCGACCAATACGTGCCATCCATTAAGGCATATCTGCTCATACCGCTAGTAGGAAGCCTGTTTGCCGACTTTTTGAACAGCCTTGTAATCACATTCTTTATAAACCTAATGTAAAACAACCGGAGAAAAATATGTTTGAAAAACTGAGAAAAATATTTAAAAACAGAGAAGAAAAAGAAAAACATAATTACGATTTAACTTTTGACAACGTGGCAATCCCAGAGGTGCACGTAAAAAGCACCGAAAGTCACGAGGACACTGATAAAGAAAATGCACCTATCAGCTATGACAATGTTGCCATACCTGAGGTGCATATCAGAAACAGAAAAAATAAATAAAACTGATAAACTAAACCGTTTATTTGAACTATTTTGATACAGGCTGGTTAATTCCAGCCTTTTTCATTGCAATCTCAAATTCTTGAATGCTGATTCCAAGCTCCTTAGCGGCAACATCAGGCTTTAGATTACCGCTATTCACCAATGAAAACAGTGTCAAGGCTCTGCCTTCTTCTCTCCCCTCTTGCCTGCCTTCTTCTCTAATTCCGTTAACAAATGCCTGTTCATCATACTCTGTTATACACACATCTATCACCTCTGCTCTGTGCTTAGTGAGAAACTCACTTAAAATGTTATTGTTTATGCAATAAGTTACAGCTTTATCAACTGCCTGCTCCACTTCCATGCCATTAGACCGGTTCTTACGTATCTCCTCAATAAGCAGCATATATTCCTGCAATGGTCTGCAATTATTTAAAAGCTCATCGTTCATGCCATGATTAATGTTTACCATGTTGGCGGTCCACTCAAAATCTCCGCTTGTATCCTCATGAATAAACGCATCTGACAGCTTAAGCTTCATAAATGCCGGCTGCTTCGATGTACCATTATACAACACCGTATATCTCGGTGTGGGAAGCTTTACCATCGTCGAACCATAGATATTATAGGAATGCTCGACAATGTAGCGGTCATACATTTTGCTGAAATACATCAAGCCCCTAAGCGGCATATTTGGATTGTAGGAGCTTTGCTGCTCCCATAGATGTAAATAACTATCCAGAAGAATCGATACATCATTTTTCATCTCGATATAAATCACGCTATCAATTGTGTAAAGCTTGATATCATTTACATCCGTATGCGCTGTATTGCATAAAGCGTTATACAAAGATAATATGTTCTCCTTGTATTCTTCATTTCCAAATAAAAGACAGAACAATCTATCCTTGTATTTTTTATTTAATTTCATATAGTACTCCTTTTGATAATCACACGCTTAATATCTAAGGAGAAATCGATGTCAATTTTATTATACTATTTACAGCTATAAATTGGCAAGTATAAATATTATCTCATGTATGAATGTATATAACACAAAAAGAGCTCTTGCGAACTCTTTTTATGTAATCAAACTTAATAAACTAAGCTGCTTTTGAACTATTTTGATACAGGCTGGTTCATTCCAGCCTTTTTCATTGCAATCTCAAATTCATGAATGCTGATTCCAAGCTCCTTAGCTGCAATATCAGGTTTTAGGCTGCCGCTATTCACCAATGAATACAGTGTCAAGACTCTGCCTTCTTGCCTGCCTTCTTCTCTAATTCCGTTAACAAATGTCTGTTCATCATATTCTGTTATACACACATCTATCACCTCTGCTCTGTGCTTAATGAGAAACTTACTTAAAATGTTATTGTTTATTATTTTGCCTTCTTTTGACAATTGTAATCATAATATCTAAGGAAAAATCGATATCAAATTTATTGTGCTATTTATTGTTGTGAAAAAGCAAGAATACTATCTATAAGATTATAAATCACGCTAATATTACACAGAGTAAATCTCTGTTGAGCCTTATAATTAAATCTTTATTATGCTCACAAATCTAATGTTAGTTCAAAATAAGATATCGTTGGTGCAGCATATAAACATTTTTACACTTATCAATTTTTATTTTTCCGTCAGTTAATACCTAAAAACTATATCTCTCTAACTACATCCTGATTCTTTTCCAACAAATCCAATCTATGATTCAGTTCATTCACTGCATAATTTACATCATGCTCTAAAATCAGTTTAGCAAACGAATTATCATGTAATTTTCCACCATCAGTTACAAGTTCTTTTAATACAGTATGCTTTTCATCAGAAACACATCTACTATACTCTAAATAGTCTTTTATTAATTTAACACTCTCATTATCATCATCTATAATAGTATTAATCTTCTTAATGATTCTTTTTGAATTCCATATATTTTTTATTGTCTCAAAAAGCGCCATAACTGCACATACAATCAAATATATTATTCCTTTTATGATACCAATAATAAACGATGCCACAAAATTTCCAGTATGCACAAAACAATCAGGCAATACTAAGACCGCTCTTTCAAGGAATGTTTTAAAACTACCACCTATTGCAGCACATAATACGCCATAAATCATTGCAGCAAATACGCCTCCGCTTGAACCCCAAATAATGCCTATAATCATTCCAACAAAGCTTCCACCTATACATATAATATATCCACTTTTAATTTTTCCAAGTTTAGCGTCCAATATGCTTTTATTATTATTTCTAATTTGCTCAGCCTTATTTAAAATATTTATAATTTTAGCTTCTTTTTCTGAATTCATAGATACTCTCCTACACTTCCAGTTTACTCAAAATATATTTTATCCTTAACAACCAAATATCCATCTACAAACTCAATCACTCTCAAATCATCTTCCAGCATCTTTAAAACCGAATTTATCTTCCTATCCGAAATTGTTTCTTCTAACGATTCTTTGTAATGTAATTTTATTATTTCATGTATTTTCACATTAGATATTTTATTATGCTTTCCAAAATACAAATACGCTAAATAAGCATATATCTCTTCCTCATCATCATTAAGTTTTGTTATAAACAATACGCCAACCAAATTTAAAAGCATGGCTATGACAACAAATTCATTTGCTTTCGTTGTTATCGAACCGATATCCATTACAGCATTTATCATCTCTTTAATAGACAACTTCTTTGTTTTTATTACAACAATCTTGTTGTTGAAAATTTTTAGGCTAGTCTTTACATTTGCATTTTCGTTCGACTCTTCAACCTCAATAATAACATTATCTATAAATGCTTTCTCCAGAATATTAATTTGATCCTCGGTTAAGCTTATTCCAGCAGTTTTAAATAATTCGTCTGAGAGGAAATCTTTTATTCGCTGCGGCTCCTCTGCCAATACTTTATACTTATCTTTGTTTTCTAATATCATGTTTGTCTCCTCTCTAGTATATATCTAAAATATAAGCTCCAAAATCGTCAATTCCATTAAATGGTTGTTCGTCAAACGCATATTCTTTTAGATATTGCTCCATTCCTAACTTCCTATAGTCCTGATCTTGTAAAATTTCTTTTTTTGTTATCAGATGCATTGTATTAATAGCATTAACATAAGAATTTATTACCTTTTGTGTTTTCTTTAACTCCTTATAAAAGCATGTCATAAAGAAGGCATTAACACCATCTTCAACTTCAAATAATGTTGAAATACAACTTTTTGCTTTTGAATCATGTACTGCTTCCTGCAGCGTCATATCACTATCCCCATATTCCGTTAATCCACCAGTGTTGCACGCAGATAAAACAACCAAATCAACTTTTTCCCACTTTGCATCAGAAATTTCATCATGGCCTAAAGTACCACAACTACTTTCATTATGCTCACCTATAACTAATTCTTCGTTTCCATCACCGGAAATCTTTGTATGCGTTGACAAATGAATTATAGAATAGCTAGATTTCTCTAAGATTGCTCTATCAAACTTTTGTTTATTTACATAACAGCCCAATACATCTCCTATAATAGAAACTTCCCTATCGCTATATGGAATCTCTGTCAAATAATCCTGCAAAATCCCATCAGAATTTTTAGGTTGTATAAATTGTGATTTTCCAAAAATATATGCATTTGATACATCTCTTACGTCAATATCATCAATCAAATTCAGAATATTTGAACAAAATATAATCGGTATCTGTTCACATAAAAACGAAGATTCAGTGATCATTAACAATTTTGCTATATATCTTGTCAAAACCATATTATCGCAAACATAAATGCGTTTTTTATTGATTAAAAATGGTTTCAATCGACTCATTATATTATTGTCTATACTTAAATCTGTACCATTTAATGACAAATTATCTGTTATGCCGCATAGCGTATTGATTGATGCATCAAATAGAATTTGAACTTTACACTTTATTATAAGATGCTTCTCGCAAGTTACGGCAAAAAAAACTTTATGTATAATATCATTTAAATCAATCCCATCCATTGAAACAATATATAAAGGATTTCCAAAATCAATATATCTATAGTCAAACGTATCTACTACCAGATAATCTTTTGAAAACTTTATTGAATTTAAATTATCAATCTCACTCCATGTTATTTTACTATCGTTTTTCTGTACTTTTTCTAAAATATATTTATAATTAACAACATATTTATACAAAATTTGATCATTTAATCGAATATAATATTTACATACAGACATTATTAAACCCATATATGAATTTGATAACATAGTCAACATTAATAATTCATCTTCATATTCTCTATTACATATTAATTTTAATAACGGAATAATTCTTTCTTTCCAAATAAGGTTAATATACTTGTCAATTTCAAAGAAATTATTACTATATTCTGCCAATTTTATTCTTGCCTGTATCGCAATAAAATTTTCAATACTCAATGTACCTATATTAATCTCTCGAACATAATCTATAACTTTATTAAGATAAATTATTTCTTTCTCTCTGTTTCCCTGTCTGCTAAACTTTATAATCGCTCCTCGCAAAAATTGAAAATATCCATTTACATTTTTATTCTTTGAAAAGAATGCATCTAATTCTTCAAATAAAGGATCATTGTCATCTTCTGAATCATTTAATTCGCCTACTTTTTTAAACAAAAATAAATTGCTTTTCAAAGGATAATTTGTGATCGCATCATATGATATTTTCTTGTTAATGAGTAAACTCTTTGTACTCTTGATATTATTCTTTTCAAACCCCGTATAGCCATTAAACATCAAATTATTACTAAGCACTATAGTGATTGCCTCTGGATAACTTTCCGGATGTGGTTTAATAACGTTCATGAGTTCATAATTAATTCTCTGAGCATTATAATAATCACCTAACATCCAATACACCATTGACTTATTATTCTGCATTATTACTGTGAGTTCACCATTTTCTCCTTCTAGCTTTTGAGCAATATCAACTGCAATATCAATATTTTCCAAAGCTAATGTCTTATTTTTTTCTCTTGCTCTTAATAATCCTTCTATTCCATACAGATATGCAACATTCTCATCAGGTTCTTCCATGCTTTTATATATTTCTGAATAAGAATCAAGTAAACTACTCAACAGTTTCCAACTATTATTTGCATAATATAGCGATGCAGTCTGAGCTAGTGCAGCTCGCTTTTCTGGTACATAATTTGATACTCTGATTACCTCTTCAAACTCTTGAACGGCACTTTCAACCTCCCCTAAATCGCGATAATAGATACCCTTTTCCAAATACAAAAATACACCTATATCGTTATTTTTCTTCTTACATTCATCTATCCATTTCCAACATTCTTCAATAGCCTCTTTCATATAGTCAAGATTATTTTCTTTCTTAACCTTATTCTCAGCTATACAGATACGAGTAAAATATAAAAGTGCATCCCCCTTCATTACCTCAAGAAAATTACTCTTTTCATTTTCAAACATATTCTCCGCAAAATCTGGTAAATGAACACATAAAAACTTATATATTATATATAGTTTGTTTCTATTAAGCAAAAATTTATTATCATCAAAATTTTCTCTGTATGTAGCCAGAATTCCATAAAAGTAATCCTTAAATTTATCTATGTCGCCCACCGCCAACAATCCATATAAAATACATATATGAAAATCCAAACACTCAAAAGGATATGCTTCCCCAAACTGTATATAATGAGAATATGCTTCATCCCCTAATTCTGAATACAATAAATTGTCATATTTACTACCACCAAAAGACTTTTCTGCCTCACAATGCACCATAAGAATAAGTTGTTCACTATCACTCCCCAGTAACTCTATAAGTTGCTTTTTATATGAACATACTCTAGGATTATCTCTATCAAAATAAATATCAAGATTATTCTCATACATATAGACAAAATCTATAATCATCTGTCCATATGTAAACCCAATTTGAGTCCAATACTCTTTTTTTGCAATAAGCTTATCTAACAAAACACTCATATATTAGCCTCCTATTATTTTATAAGAGATTTTGCCATGGTATCAATTAATTCATCTAATGCTTTGCTGGCACTTTTTGCATTCCATCTATTTACATAATGTACACATATTTTTTCATCTGCCCCAGCTTTTCTTAAACAAATATCGTTCCTATAATATGTGCAATTTTCACATTTTTCATCATCCATACTACCTTCATATTCTTCGTTCATACTTTTCTCCTATGTATATTTATTATATTCGTATTCCCCTATTAGCAGCCTCCTGTCTTAAACCATCAATTGTTCTCTCCCAATGATCAATTTCGCTCCTATTATCTCTCGCTTGAGCATTGTAAAGATTTCTTTCATATTCTCTCGATAAATCTTGATAATGTGTTCCACCTGGATTTGACTGTCCCATAATTAGTACCTCCATATACTGTGCTTAAACATCATTTACTGTAATAAATTATACTTTTTATATACTAATTTGACAATTATTAAATAATATAAAATATACCTATAAATTTAGCTATTTTGACAAAGGAATTCTTAACATATTCATAGAATATTAACATTAAAATGTATCGGGTAATCATAATAATACAAAATATTGATATAACACAAAAAGGAACCCGAAGGTTCCTTTTGCAAATTAAATCATATAGTAGTTGTAATTACTGAAGGAGTGAGAGAACGCCCTGGTTAGACTGATTAGCCTGTGCAAGCATAGACTGTCCAGCCTGTGCAAGAATGTTGTTCTTGCTGTAGTTAACCATCTCTTTAGCCATATCTGTATCACGGATACGAGACTCAGCTGATGTGGTATTCTCAACAACGTTGTCAAGGTTGTCGATTGTGTGCTCAAGACGATTCTGAACAGCACCAAGTGAAGATCTTTGGTCTGAAACCTTCTGCAATGCATCTGAAATAGCATCAATAGCGTATGTTCCTGCGATTCCTGAGTCATCATTTACATTAAGACCTTTGATACCAAGATATGAAGAGTTCATTGTCTCAATACCAACAGTAATCTTATTTGTCATATCAGCGTCTGATCCAACATGAAGACTGAAAGAAAGCTTGTTGGCAACCTCAGCTGAACCTTTATTAATTTCGAAAGTAACTCCATTATCCTTATCATATGCAGGTGTTCCTGTAATTGTTACAGTACCATTTGTTACACCAACTTTATTCGCTGCTATAAGCTCATCTTTCATTAAGCTAACAGCTTTTTCAGCTGATATAATGGATGGATCGGCTTTGCTGACGCCATTGTCCATTTCGGCAGCAGTGTAACTAGCAGAAGCACCATTTTTTGGTGTAGTTGTAACTTTATCGCCATTTGCGATTGTTAATGTTGTTCCTGCAACTGATGTTTTATCTCCATCTAATACCCATCCAGCTGTAGTTACGATCTGACCTCCAGGAGCATCAGTATTTGCAGCTACATATGTATATGTCTTATCATTAACTGTAACCTTATCACCAGCTGTATTCAATTTACCTACTGCTGTTTGAACATCAGCAACTGCACTACCTATTGTATAATCTTTTCCACCGATTGTTACAGATTTACCTTCGTCAAGTGCACCTGCTGCAACCTTAAATGTTGCTTTTGTTGTTCCATCAGTTAGAGCACCTTTAAGACCAGCATCATGTCCTTTCATATATTCTTGTTTTGTGCCATCTCCACCCTTAAGAAGATATGTTTCATTGAATTTTGTTGTCTCAGCTACACGATCAATTTCTGTTGTAAGCTGTGAAATCTCATCCTGAATAGCACTTCTATCTGTAGTAGAGTTTGTTCCATTAGCTGACTGTGTTGCTAGTTCGTTCATTCTTTGAAGCATTGAGTGTACTTCAGTGAGAGCTCCCTCAGCGGTCTGTACAGATGAAACACCATCTTCTGCATTTGAAGATGCTTTATCAAGACCACGAATCTGCTTTCTCATCTTCTCTGAAATAGAAAGTCCAGCTGCATCATCTGCTGCACGGTTAATTCTGTAACCAGAAGAAAGTTTCTCGGTTGACTTTGCCTGCTGACCTGTTGTTACGTTAAGCATTCTGTTGGCATTTGCTGCCTGCATATTGT